>JABAOH010001048.1_pt1 | contig 140102 bp, 102 predicted proteins | sample 7062181 | NCBI WGS metagenome assembly JABAOH01 (sample SAMN14538630, study PRJNA623070) | marine sediment metagenome | biome: marine biome [ENVO:00000428]; feature: marine pelagic biome [ENVO:01000023]; material: deep marine sediment [ENVO:00002113]; isolation source: pool of 5 deep marine...
CCGCCCGCCAAGTTGGCGACGTACGTGCAATTCGAGATAATAGGGGTTGACCATTCGCTGTACATGCCCGCCCCATGGTTGGCGATGTTATTGTGGAACGTGCAATTTGTTAGCGTGGGAGTGGAAGAGACGCAACATATACCACCCCCGTCAGCGTCCGACCAGTTGAAGTAAAATGTACAGTTAGTGAGTGCGATGCGCGAATTATCGCAGTATATTGCACCGCCGTATAACTCTACTCTGTTATCATAGAATGTGCAGTTCGTGACGGTCGGCGAGATCCCAGCAGGCCAATGATACGCAACGAATATTCCCCCACCCGCCTGAGCACTTCCATTTGTGATTGTTACGCCATCTATTACGGATCCATACCATTCGCCGGAGTGAAAGTAGAATCCCCGTCCCGCTTCCTGGCAATCAATAATGCATAAGTTTGGATCGCCACTTTCCGATCTAACCGTAATTGCTTTGCCATTGAAGTCAATGTCCCGGTTGCCCATACCAGTAAAGGTACCGTTGGCTAATAGCACGGTATCAGCCACGGCAGCGGAATCAATTCCCGCCTGAATTGTCGGTGCATCTCCGGTGCCGTCGGGTTTGACATACCACGTCTTGGCATAAGAACCGGGGGAAAAAAGAACCAAGAATGCCAGAGCAGAAGAAAAAAGCGGAAGAGTCCTTGCGCCGCCAGCGCGCAAAGCAAAGCGGCGTGCCGGTGGGGGAGAGGATTCAAGGGATGCAGTGGGCTTTCGGCACGCCGCTCGAAACGAACTATGGAGATTTCTAGTAATTCCAAGTCCAGCCGTAATCACTATGGCCCATTCCTCGCATTATTATATCACAAAACGCTCTATGATTCCAGGTGACTTTTTCTGGGTATGATTGCAATATCCCTTGACATATGCTAACTTGAAGTGGGCACTATTTGATTAACAGGCACTAATCTGGGGCGTGCCAATATGAAACGTAATCTAGTTCTTGCCATCTGTCTAATACTCGTTGCAAGCTCAGTCTTCGCCCAGGCTGGATTGATAGTCGCAGCTCCAGACATTGCTGGGGGAGGCTGTGACATTTATGATAATGGGGGATTAGTTATCATCTACTGCGTACACGATAATACACCGGGCGCCACGGGCTGTCGCTTCATGCTTCAATTTGAAGGCACGACTATGACGTATCTCGGTGAATTTTCTCCCTTCCAAGCGGTAGTCGGTAATTCTCATTCGGGTATCAGCATCAATTACGGAGAGTGCCTGGCTTCGCCGATTCATGTATTAACGATCAGCTACTTTGGCGGCAATTCACCACCCTGCAGCATGGTCAAGATCCTTAATGATCCAACTGCGACACCCTCCGGGATTTATGTGACTGACTGCACTTCGCCCGTGCCGAACCGACTTTCTGCGCCTGGCGTCGCCACGTTTATCAACAGTGACGGCTCGTGCCGCGGCGGCGGGTGAATGATCTGCTGGGTCCTCACTGAGGACACGACCTGGGGCCAGGTCAAGTCCCTGTACCGCTAGCTTCCATTTGTTTTCATGAAGAAATGAAAACCTCCAAGTGGTTGAAAGACTTCTTCCCCATCTTCATTTTTATGTTCCTTGCTGCTATTCTGCGATTCTACGGTATTGGATGGGGACTTCCCCAGGTGTATGAGGAGGCGACGCCTTTGATGAGAGCCTGGGAAATGTGGGGGTGGGGTCCCCGAAAAAATCTTGATCTAAATCCTCACTTCTTTAACTACCCTAGTCTAACTTTGTACATCCAGTTCTTTGGACAAGGACTCCTATATTTATTCATGAAGTTAATTGGCTTGGTTGAGTCGACACTGGACTATCGCGTGCTCTATGTTGTCGAGAAAACGCCTTTCTACCTTTTGGGGCGATCGATCACTACTCTTTTCGGCATCGCCACCATTTGGATGACATACGTGTTGGGCCGAAGGACGGTTGGAAAAGGAGCCGCTTTATTCGCTGCATTTTTCCTAGCTATAAACACCGTGCACATTTCGAAATGTCAGGTAATTGAAGTGGACGTGCCCATGGCGTTTTTCACTATGCTGACTCTCTATTATGCTGTTCGTCTGTTGCAGAATCCTGCAAAAAGAAACTACATCCTTGCGGGATTGTCATTGGGGGTTGCGGTGTCGACGAAATATACGGGAGCCTTTTTGGTGCTTCCCTTGATGTGTGCGCACATCTTAACGCGACGCGAGGCTGCTCAAAAGTCCCAATCCGACGCCACCCCAAGAAAGCAAAGAACTCCATGGAAACGCTTCTATCTCGCTCTTGGTATGACCTTAGTAGCATTATTCGCTACCTCACCTTTTATTTTCCTGGACGCATCAACATTTTTTCAGCATTTCACCCTAGAACAGCAACACATGGAGTACGGTCACTTTGGATTAGAGACGACCCCTACATGGCTTTTCTATATGCATTCTCTCACAAATAGGCTTCTTGGTTGGCCGCTGCTAATACTCTCTTTGTCCGGCTTCATTTATTTTGTGGTCGTCAAACGACATGGGTGGGCATTGGTGCTCGCAGCTTTTCTCGTGCCTTATGGGATCGCCGTCTTATCATGGGCCATGAAAGCTGACCGCTACTTCCTGCCGCTCCTTCCGGTTACTCTGCTTTTTTCAAGCGCGATATTTGTCGAGTGTTTCCGCTTACGAAAGTTGATCCAAGCACGACCATCCAGGCGCATTGTGCTTGCCGCATTTGCGATAGTGATCTTAGTAGCGCCTGTTCTCGTAAAATATCCTGACCATCTACAACGGTTAAAACCAGATACCCGCACCGAGGCTAAGAAATGGATCGAGACCAAAATTCCTTCAGGAGCATTATTTGTCGTCGAACACTATGGCCCGCAGCTCTTCGGGTCCAAGAATCTATGGCTATTGGAGCCGGACGTCAGGAAACATATTCTCGGGCAAAAAACCAGACCTCCGATCTACGCAGTTCAACGAATTCCACTACTACAGACAAAACCCGAGCGTTCAGCAGTTTACTACGATCTCTCACTTTATGAGATCGCTGACTTCGTCCTCACGAGCGGTGCGGTACGTTCGAGGTATCTCAAAGAACCTAGCCGTTTTCGCTCCCATGTGGCTTTCTACGACAGTCTCGAGGTGCTGCTGGAAAAGGTGTACGAATTTCGCCCTGATGGTGGAACTGGGCCAATCGTGACTATCTATAAGAATCCTCGCCAAAGGATTCCGTTTGCCAGGCGCGGAAGTGTGCAGGGCCCCCATGTCTTGAAACCTTCTCCCAGTTTGGAGCCCCGGGCTGAAGAATTTTTCTACGAAAACCTGGGCCTCAATTATGAAACTTTCGGTTACCTCGAAGAAGCACTGACCAGCTATGAGCTGGCATTCCAATACCCGATCGTTAAACCGGCGATGCATAAAAATTTAGTCTTGGGAAGAACCCGATGTCTGATGGCTCTAGGGAGATCAGAAGAGGCGGTTGAATTCTTAAGGCAGGCTGTTGAATCTGCACCAACTCGGAATGCCCGCGAGTTCTATCGTCGTGCCCGACGGCAAATCACCTCCAGAGCAAACAACACAAATTGATTATTTATTGAAAAAATAAGGGAAATCTGATATAATATGTTATCAAATGCGGAGCTATAACCTTGAGGGGATTCGTATGCTAAGAGCAATGTTGATTTCAATTTGTTTGCTTTTAATTGCATCCATTGCTTTTGCGCAAGCGGGAAACATCGGTATTTTCGGCAATGACCTAGGGACGAGCTGCAGCGTCGTAGATGCGGGCGGCCTCGTGACTATTTACGTGCTCCATTTATACTCATCGGGGGCAACTGCCAGCCAATTCATGGTCGAGCAAAGAAACGGCGCATGTATGACCTACATCAGTGAGGACTCACCGCACACGACAGTAATCGGCAATTCTCAAGTGGGCGTCGCGGTTGCTTATGGCGCTTGCATGACTTCGCCGATTCATGTGCTAACCATCAACTATTTTGGCTGCACTTCGCCAGAATGTTCCATGCTCAAGGTTGTGCCCGATCCCGTTGCTACACATCTAGGAGTGTTGATAACAGACTGTGGCGATCCTCCGAACCTCCTTGAAACGACTGGTGGAGCTTTGATCATCAACGAAAACACGTCATGTCCTTGCACGTGGTCCGTTACGGAAACAAGCTGGGGATTAATCAAATCACTTTATAACAAGTAAGGACAAGAATCATACTCTCCTCTCATCATCAGGGCGCGGGGCGGACCGGCTCGGTTGGCGCCACGCTTATGTACCATTTTGCTGGATTTCGTCCAGGAATCAGTTGAATATCTAATCTTCTCACCGGTATCCTTCCTATGAAAGGAGCAACACGAAATGAGCGGCGCAACAGGAGGCGCAACGGCTGCGGCCGCGGCGGCCGCTGCAGCAGCGGCGCGGATGCGAGAGGAGGAAGAGAAATTGACACCCTACAACGCTGATGATCTGAAAGGCTGGGAATTCAAAATCGTCCGGGCCAACTCGCGGAAATTCAAACACGCGGACGCCGTTCGTCAGCTTTGCGAAGAAGAAGCCCAGGCCGGATGGGAGATGGTCGAGAAATTCGACGACAGTCGTATTCGTTTCAAAAGACGCGTGGAAGAGAGGTCACAGGATCCGTACCGGACGATCGATCCTTACCGGACACTGATCGGTTTTTCGGAGAGCCACATCGTACTGATCATTGTTGCCGTTTGCCTGTTTCTCGGTCTCGGGCTCTTTCTGGCGTTCGGGCTTTCCCGTTGAACCGCTCAGCGCCCGGTCCCCTCTTCAACAGCACCGGCAGCAGAGGATAATCCTTCACTTCCCCACCGGCATTTCTATCAAAGGATCCAGTGTTATAAGATCTTCGAATGGCGCATACTGCGACGCGACTGATTTGGACCTCCTATTTTAAAACTGATCGACCCGCCAGAAGAAATTTCTGGTTTCTAGCACGGTTTATTCCAAACCACCTCTCACCTCAGATGGTTCGTCGTGCTAAACGCGAACGCCGCACAATATAAAGAGCACCGGCTGTTAAGAGCATCAACATAAGGATGATTAGACCCCAATCGGAGACGGTTGGGATGTCACCCTCGCGCGGCAGCGCCTCGACGAAGGCAGCTTCGATTCCGTCGACCTCTTCGGTGGTTACGCCAAATGCGGCTGCCACGGAAAAGGCTGTATCCCACAAGTGCCCACCGTGATCTAAAAAGAATGCCTCATTCGGCCCTACTCCCAAGTTGCGCAGCTCGACGATTTCGCCGCCGTCCCAGTTGGCTGCGGCCCTGATGCTGAAGACGATCGTATCGGCGCCAGCTACTCCCCACTCGCCGTCGCAATGCTCATTCCAGACCATAATAGCATCAACGTCAACCTGGGCTTCCACGCCCGTGAAACCGAGCGATTGCACGGCGGCAAAGATCGTAGCTCTTGAAATGTAGGGTACAGGTAAGGGCGGGTCACCGAGGAACGACCACACCGATATGCCCCCGGGATCCCCTACGAGTGAAAACATGTTGGCATCGTCGATGTCCAATTCCCCCCAAAGCTCGAGGCCGTCGACGTCTTCAACGCTCCCATCCACTCCTCCGCCAGCGTTGCACAAACTAACTTGGCTCCAAAGGCGGCCGACCGCACCCCCCCGCATTTCATAGTACACGGCCGAACCCGGAACAGGAGGATCGCCTTCGAAAGAGATAAGTAGATCCACAACGCTGCTCGGCCAGGCTATGAGTTCTGCAAAGTAGGCGTCTTGACAATTTGCCAGCGCGTCAACGTCCGCGGCTAAATGCTCTGTGACGTTGAAGTCGAAGGTGTCCAAGATATAAGGGCAGCCCGGCCCATCGATCGGTTCGGTATAGAGGACCTGGTGCGGGTCGGCTCCGTCCTGAATACATCCAGCCGCCATCTCATCAGGCAGGTTGCTGTACTCCACGGGCACCCGGGTACCGCCCACCACCTCCTGCTGAGCCGTTACATCGCTGCTACTGGCCAATATTAGAACCGTGAATGCTATAGATACCACCAGATTCATTATTGACGTTCGCATCTCTTCCTCCTTTCCTCTTATTTGAGCACATATTTCCGCTCTCAAATGCGGTCGAAGTCTCGCCAGAAGAGGATAAAAAAAGCCCACACCACTTTCCCATGGTGTGCGCTACTCCATTTCTCCGGCGACTTGCCACCAACCAGATCTCAACGCGGGTTCCTCCCTGCCTTTGCAATTGAAGAAGAATATCACAAATTTGCCGATATGTCAATATGCTCCTTAACATGGCGTTGTATGTGCTTTTTTTTAGCCGGGTTACTGAGTCTTGTCATGGTGACCCAATGGCTGTATAATGTACGCTTCCCAAACTCGATGCTGATAGGCTTAAAGAAGCCGAGAACATCAGAGCCAAAAATTCGATCCATAAAATCTCACATTAATGCGACGGAGCCAGGCCGCTTTGATGTGATTGACGTTTCGGCGTCTTTATTGAGTAACCTGTAAGCGAGAGGTACGAAAATGGGAGGATTTTTTGCGGTCGCATCAAAGGATGACTGTGTGAGGAGCCTTTTTTACGGTACTGATTACCATTGCCATCTTGGCACCAGACGGGGCGGACTTGCTACACTGGGTGAAGACGGCTTTAAGAGGTATATTCACGACATCACAAACGCTCAGTTCCAAAGCAAATTTGAATCAGATATCTTCAAAATGCAGGGCAAAATGGGTATTGGTGTAATCAGCGACTACGAGGATCAGCCGCTTATCATTAGCTCGCATCTCGGGAGATACGCAATTGCGACTGTCGGCGTTGTGAAAAACGCCGACGAGCTCATAAAAACCGCGTTCAGCAAGCGAGGTACGCACTTTTCAGAGATGAGCATCGGTGAGGTGAACCCAACCGAATTGATTGCGACACTTATCAATCAGGAGGATGGTTTCGAAGAGGGAATCCGGAAAGCTCAGCAATCGATAGAAGGCTCCTGCTCGCTACTGCTCCTCACAGAAGAAGGTATCTATGTAGCTCGAGACAGGTTGGGGCGGACACCCGTGGTAATAGGAAGTACGTTGAATGGATATGCCGCTACAATGGAGTCATGTGCCTTCCCGAACTTAGGATTCAAAGTGGATAAATATTTAGGCCCCGGTGAAATAGTATTTATCTCTCCTGATGGAATTGAACAGAAGATACCTCCGGGCGATGAAATGCAAATTTGCAGCTTTCTTTGGATCTATTACGGTTATCCAGCTTCGAGCTACGAAGGAATAAACGTAGAAGCCACGCGTTACAGATGCGGAGCCGCACTTGCAGAAAATGACGACGTCGAAGTCGACTATGTTGCAGGAATTCCCGACTCGGGTATTGCCCATGCTTTGGGTTACGCAGCCAAGGCAAACATTCACTACCGGCGTCCCTTTGTAAAATACACACCCACTTGGTCAAGAAGCTTCATGCCGCAAGATCAATCTGTTCGGGACCTCATAGCCAAGATGAAGCTGATACCGATAAGAGAACTTACAGAAGGACAGCGACTGCTGTTTTGTGAAGACTCGATCGTTCGCGGCACTCAGCTCAAGGATACAATCCAACGAATGTTCGATTATGGGGCCAGCGAGGTCCATATGCGCCCCGCCTGTCCACCTTTGATTTTTGCGTGCAAGTTTCTCAACTTTTCTCGTTCCCATTCCGAACTCGACCTTGCCGGTAGAAAAGCAATTAGCGAACTCGAGGGAAAAGGCGAGATGAATCTGGAAGAGTACACGGACGAGTCATCCGATAAATACCATGCGATGGTGACCAGAGTTGGGCAGAAAATGGGCTTGACTTCTCTCAAATATCAACGCCTGGATGACATGGTCAAGGCAATTGGATTGCCAAAAGAAAGATTGTGCACATACTGTTGGAGCGGCTGTGATAGGCCCGAATAGTTTGATATCTTTATGACAGAATCCTTCCAGTCTGCTTTCGAGAAGCACCATCGACGATAAGAAAACCTACCCGAGATCATGCACTCCGGGTAGGTTTTTAACTTGAATCGTTCCGGTTGAGATGTTGTGGAATCCTATCTTTTCTTCCTGGATGCGATGTCTTTCACCGCCTCTATGGCTCTATCGATGTGCTTTTCCGTATTGAAAGGACCAACGCTGAGTCGAACGGTGCCTTTTCCGGTACCCAACTGCTCATGGACCAGCGGCGCGCACTGCAAGCCGGTCCGGCAAGCAATGTTATAATCCACATCCATCATCGTGCCAATATTGCCGGCGTCCCATCCCTCAATATTAAAGCTCAAAACTGCAATATGATGTTCCGTGCTGTCTGCACAATACGTAGTTACACCATCGATTTTCTGGAGTTCTTTGCGCAATCTATCCCATAGTCTCATTTCCCGACTATGAATATTTTCCATGCCTTCTTTTTCGATCCACTTCAATCCCGCATTCAGCCCCGCAACACCAATGATATTCAGGGTGCCGCATTCCAGCCTGTACGGAAACTCTTCCAGATGAAATGGATACGCCGAACGCACTCCAGTTCCCCCAAATCGAGTCGATCGGATGGGCACGTCCTCTTTAACATAGGACCCTCCGATTCCCGTAGGACCCAACAGGGATTTGTGTCCGGTAAATGCCAGCAGATCAATGTTCATTTCTTTCACATCGATGTGGAGAATGCCCGCCGATTGGCTCGTGTCCACGGCAAAATAAACGCCGGCCTCGCGGCAGATCCTGCCGATGTCTTCCAATGGTTGAATCGTGCCTATTACGTTGGAGCCGTGGTTTATGACAACCATTTTAGTGTTCTTTTTGATCGCTCTTTTCACATCGCCAGGATCGACGAATCCCCTTTCATCGAAAGGTATGTAGGTTACTTCGATCACCTTATCGTGTTTCAAATGATACAACGGTCGGAGAACCGAATTGTGTTCTATATTGGTAGTGATGACATGATCCCCCTTTTCCAGCATGCCTTGTATGATCATGTTGAGGGAATCGGAAGCGTTGTAACTGAAGGTCAACCGATTGGGATCCGTGCCGTTGAAAAAGTTGGTGAGCATCGTTCTCGTAGCATGTATGACTTCCTCCGTGGCCATGCACATGTCATACCCCGATCGGCCAGGATTGACGCCGTGTGCTTGATAGAATTCGTACATGAAATCCAGAACGCTCTGGGGCTTGGGAAATGTAGTTGCTGCGTTATCCAGATAAATCAGACCTTCCATGGATTCTCCTCGTTGCGAGCTGATTATTTTGGGATGAGGGAATTGTCAATACCCGAGAAAACTAAAATATCACTTAACGCTGCGAATGTCAATCCTGCCAGTAGCCGATCGCCGCGTACCCGACAAAGTGATGGAAATTATTGGGCGCCGTGGGGCCCATGCCGTTCAGGTTGCTGACATCCAGCGATACTTCACTAACGCTCGTGCCATAATCCAGCAAGAGTCCTTCCAGGACTCGCCCTTCCAAAGCTTTTGTCAATCGGGATGCCACGTTCAATCCGAAAGGTACTGCGAACCGACCACACCAGGTAATGAGATACTCGGTGACATCGGTCGAATCCACGCAGCTGTACATGAGTCCCTTGAGCTTTTTGTGATCGATCGGTCCGCAGAGATATTTTTCAGCCAGCTCCAAATCACGTTTCACCGCCATTTGGTAGCCCATGACATCCGTTCCAAAGGGGGCAAAGTTGTAACCTCCCCAGCCGGCATCTCCATAGTGGACCGCATCGGCCGAAGAAATCAGGCACACATCCCGTCCCAGCTGCCATCCTTCTTCCTGTACAATGGAGGCGATGGCTCTCGTAAGATTTGCAGCCAACCGGTCCAAGGTATGCCAATTCATATACGGCACCAAGATGGAAACGATCTCCACGTCACGATTGAGCGCCTGAAGAAACGATACGATTCCTTCTACAGAGTGCTCCACCATTTGCATTTCATTGTTGACAATGTAGTCTTCGGATGGGAGACGTTCGATGATTCTCTCCCGCAGCGGTGACACTGCAACAGGAGCATATGGGCCGTGCCATGTCCGATACGAATCGAAGACCAGCTGGTCTTTACAATTGAAAACACGAGCCTTGTGAAATACTCCGAAAAGAATCACTCGATTTGCTCGAACGTTCGACAGCAGCAATGAATAAAGTCGAGCTGAATAATAGTAATCATCATGGGGACATACTCCGGCAACGAGAGCTTTATCCTGAATCCGTTCACGCCACCCTTGACGCGCTTCCCCTTCGGCTGAAGCTAGATTCCTGCACTGTGACAAGACCTTGTCCATCTGCTCTGCGGTAGACGCGTATCCTACGATATCCATTAGGCCGCGCTGATCACCTTTGGGTTTGATCCCTACTTGATCGAGCAATTGTCGCACGTCCTGCCCGCCGGCAAGCATGTGCGTTGCCGAAAAGAATCCCTGGACGAGTAGTACCAGTAACAGTGCTAACTTGAATCTCATAGAGTCACCTCTTACGGTATTATAGCATTTTCGCGTCCGCATAGGTACAACTCATTATTTGCCTGGGTGCTGCAACCATAATCTGTCTGTTACTGACCTCTGCGCCAACGGCTCCTTTCATCTGCTGCAATTCTGCTTGAAAAATCAATGCAAATCCAGTAGGTTGTATGCTTCTAAATCGTCCAGATTTGCCTACCTGCATATTCGATACAAAGCAGAGGAGATGCGTGCGGTGAAATACGATTTTCTCGGAAAACTCGGCATCAAAGAAGAAAACTCAGGAGCCTTTTGCGGCGATTGGCTGGAAGCAACAGGCAAAATCCTTGAGGTGAAAACGCCCATAGATGGGACGGTCATTGCCAAAGTGAAACAGGCATCGTCGAAGGATTACGAAAAAGTGATGGCAAAAGCCGTTGCCGGCTTCAAAGAATGGCGCATGATTCCCGCGCCCAAACGCGGCGAAGTCGTCCGTCAAATCGGCCATGAATTCAGAAAATTCAAAGACGAGCTTAGCACCCTGGTGACACTCGAAATGGGCAAAATTCTAGTGGAAGGTGAAGGCGAAGTACAGGAAATGATCGACATGGCCGACTTCGCTGTTGGTCAGTCCCGCATGCTTTACGGTCTCACGTTGCAAAGCGAGCGTCCCCTTCATCGCATGATGGAGCAGTGGCATCCGTTGGGCGTCGTAGGCATCATTACTGCTTTCAATTTCCCTGTAGCGGTATGGTCATGGAACACGTTTCTTGCGTTGGTTTGCGGCGATGCCACTATTTGGAAACCGGCCAGCAAAACTCCGCTTACGGGAATTGCATGCATGAATATCACCCGCAACGTATTGAAAGCCAATAATTGCCCCGATGGGATCGTCTCCCTCGTGGTCGGCAGCGGAAGTGAAGTCGGAGAATTAATGGTCAGCGATAAGCGGATCCCACTCGTCAGCGCAACGGGCAGCACTCCAATGGGTAAAAAACTTGCCGAGAAAGTGTCAGCGCGTCTGGGCCGGACTATTTTGGAATTGGGTGGGAATAACGGCATCATCGTCACCCCCTCCGCCGATATAAAAATGGTGATTCCCTCGATCCTTTTCGGCGCCGTCGGCACGGCCGGTCAGCGCTGCACAACCACGCGGCGGATCATCGTTCACGAATCGATTGAAGAACATTTGATCGATAAACTCGTGAATGCCTACAAGCAGGTCAGGATCGGCAATCCACTAGATGAGGGAACCTTGATGGGTCCGCTGGTAGCAGAATACGCTGTCGAGGACATGACGGCCGCTCTCGAAAGGATCAAAAAAGAAGGCGGCGAGATCCTCTACGGTGGAGAAAAGCTGGGCGGTAATGATTATCCTGGTGGCTGCTACGTTACTCCATGCATCGTGCGAGCAAAGAACGAATGGGAGATCGTGCAGGAAGAGACATTTGCTCCTATTTTGTACATCATTAAGTACAAAGAAATCGATGAAGCAATTGCCCTGCACAACGGCGTCCCGCAGGGATTGTCCTCTGCGATCTTCAGCAACAATCTGCGGGAAGTCGAGCAATTCTTGAGTCCGGCAGGCAGCGACTGCGGGATTGCCAATGCAAACATAGGCACATCCGGGGCAGAAATCGGCGGTGCATTCGGTGGTGAGAAGGACACTGGCGGCGGCCGCGAATCCGGCTCCGATGCGTGGAAGGCCTACATGCGCCGCCAGACGAACACGATCAACTGGTCAACCGAATTACCCCTCGCCCAAGGCATCAAGTTCGGCGACTCAGCGGAACCTTCGCGTGAAAGCAATAGGGGAGGCTCCGCGAGGGTGACGAACCATTGCGTGTAGCAAGCAGGAAGGCTCCGTGGGGGTGACGAACCATTACGCGGAGCGAGCGAGGATCCTCCGCCGGAGGCGAGAAGCCCGAGCGAAGCGGGCGCAGGTGAGCAATCCCCCATTAAGTTGTTGGTCTGTAAAGAAATTCGATGTTGGGAACCTGGATCGATTTTAGTTGTTGAACTTTCTATAGACTTGGGAAAATATGTTCTAGCAGATAAGACGGGGGCAACCGAATCTTTCCCCCCATCGAATGCCAGGAACTCGGCCCCTTTCGAGCTCGCATGAAGGTATAAATTGAGCGCCAAGAAAGCCAAGTTCAAAAAGCCCGCAGTTGAGATTCCTGAGCCGCGGGCTCTTGAATCCTCCACAGCAATCAGAAGTAGTGACGCAAAAACCTACTTCTACGTGGGAGCGGCACTGTCCTTTGTGGTCAGCCTCATATTCTATTTGAGGACGATGGCGGTCAGCGCGAGCTTTTGGGACTCGGGAGAATTCATCGCCGCCGCGCACACCCTCGGCGTCCCTCACTCACCGGGAACTCCGCTCTATGTCCTCGTCGGCCGTGTTTTCACCCTGCTCCCGCTCCCTTTGAGCGTTGCCCAAAAGGTTAATCTGTTATCCGTCGTCTGCGGCGCGCTGGGTGTGCTATTTCTGTATATCCTCGTGGTGAAATTCCTCGATCACATCTCTGGCAAAATCGGATCAAAAACGGACTCACTCATCAAAGTGGTCGCGGGCCTTACAGGAGCATTCTTCATCGCATTCAGCTCAACGTACTGGATCAATGCCATTGAGGCGGAGGTTTATGCAATGAGCTGTTTTTTGATGGGCTTCATGACATGGCTCGGTCTCAAATGGGGAGAGAATCCGACAGGTCCCAAGGGGAGGACTATTATATATCTTCTCTTTTATCTTCTTGCCATGAGCGTAGGTTTTCACTTGGGGACGATACTCGCGTTTTCGGGCATCTTCTTCTTCGTTTGGCTGACGCAAAAAAAACCCTTTTCTAACTTGGAATTTCTCATCGCGTGTGCGGGGGTGGGCATCTTCGTCGCCGATGCAACGCTCTACCGCAATGGCCAGGTAACGCTTGTACTCCTCGCTATTCTCGTGGGATTCCTCGTATATCTCTATTATGCAAAATCCCCGTTCGCCGTTGCCTGCGCAGCGCTGTTCCTTCTCGGACTATCCGTACATCTCTATCTATTTATCCGATCGGCTCAGAACCCAACGATCGATATGGGTGATCCGGAGCAATGGCGCGCGTTTTATTGGGTGCTGAGAAGAGAACAATATCCGCCGATAAATATTTTCGTCAGGAAAGCATCGTTTATTTTTCAGCTGAACCACTTCAACGACTACTACCAGAGCCAATTCCAGATGTTTTCTGCTTCCCTTGGAAAGCTAAGCTTGGGCTCCATATTGCCGATTGCGTTGGGAATTTGGGGAATGGTCGATCATTTCAGCAAGAGTAAGAAATCATTCATCATGCTTTTCGTTACATTCCTTGTGACCAGCTTGGGATTGATCGTGTTCCTCAATTTCTCGGACGATGAGGTCCGCGAGAGAGATTACTTCTACTCTCCCGCTTTCTATTATTTCGCTGTTTTCATCGGGATCGGTGCGGCGGGTTTGCTCTCCGAACTCAAAAACGCCCTCAAGAAACGAGGAGGAATGACCGTCCCCATCCTTTGCATCAGCGGTGCCGTTCTCCTTGCGCTCCCATTTTTCACCGCGAAACACCATTTCTTCAGCCATGACAGATCAGATAATTACTCGTGCAGAGATTTCGCGATGAACGTGCTCACCGGGCTCAAACAGAACGCAATCGTTTTTACACACGGGGATAACGATACGTATCCGCTCTGGTACATCCAAGAGGTGGAAAAATTCCGCAAAGATGTCCGCGTGGTGAATTTGAGTCTTCTCAATACTCCCTGGTACATCAAGCAGCTCAGGGATGTCGAACCGAAGGTACCGATTGGATGGACGGATCAAGATGTCGACAGCCTTCACCCCATCGCAACGAAAGACGGTGTGCTGCACGTGCGGGATCTGGCACTTCGACAAATTATCTACAAAAACAACTGGCGGCAGCCGATCTATATTGCGGTAACAACACCGAGAGACGTCTATGCGCCTTTAGACGACTATCTCGAGTATCAGGGACTCGTGCTCCAGCTCGTCAAAACCAAAGGGACAAACCAGGTCGATGAAGAGCTCCTGGAAGACAATCTCATGCGGAAATTCAGCTTCCGGAGTATCCTTACCGATGATTGGAAAAATGATAGATCCGTCAATCTCCCGCCACATACACGCTACCTCATAACGAACTACGCCCTTGCCTTCGTCCGTCTCGCGTATATACAGCAGGATGAACCTCAAAAGGCCGTGAAATCGTTCGAGATAGCAAGGGAGATCGCTCCAGATTACGATGCAGTCGTCCAGCTGCTGGGGAAATTTTACTTTATGGCAGGAGACACACAGAGAGCCCTGCAGCATTATAATGATATGATGCGCAAATATCCGGATAGGCTGGGGATTCTATTCAACGCCGCGGAGATCTACGAAAGAGTCGGTGATATCGGAAAAGCCATTAGTCTGCTCGATAGATTGGTGCAAGCGGATCCCAACCATCGGGATGCTGCGCTGACCGCTTTTGGCTTATCGTTGAGAGCAAACCTCCTCGAACGCGCAAGAGGCTATCTGGTCAAATGGCTGAACGCACATCCCAATGACGAAGAGATGCTCGAGCGACTGAAGAAGTTCGATGAAGCAGTCCAGCAGATTCCGAAATCGACTCAGGGAATCGGAAAATAGTACAAACACGAGTAAAGGCAAGCGGATCGGCCTAAATCAGGCTTTATCAATCCAATTCTACGCTCAATGCGGTCTGATATTCGTGCCGCATGGGCATTGACAATTCGAGCTCTTCATTCTCCGCCGCTCCTTCAACAACCGAAGTGCTTTCGATACCCAGCAACATTCCTTTCTTCCAGGCGAAATATACAACTTCTGATCCTTCCCCCTTCAACGTCAATGCCAAATCCATACCCCCAGCTATTAATCCACCGGCGATGTCTATCGCATATTTCCCAGCGATCTTCAAACAATCATGACCATTTCTGCGTGTTTCTTCCAGAAGGGTGTAGGTAACATGCAACCTCACTGTTACGTTTCCTTCCTGCACGGGCGCATCATACTGCCTGGAATATGACCAGGATTCTCCAAGCCCGATGTGGCCGTCCGGCAATTCTGGAAAGATATTCTTGATCTCAATGATGTAATGGTCTTTTGTCAGAGAAGATTGCTGATCGGGTATCTCGATAACCGGAAGATGTTCAAATTTTTCGAAGCCGGACAACTCACCCTTCGAAGAAAGAAACATTCTAACCTTCTTGCCAATCAAAGGCGAGAAGTCTGTGCCCACCCGAGACATCGAGTCGTCGGTATCACGCGCCCTTCCCTTATATTCCAGCTCCAGCTCCAGCCCGTCAACTCCAGCCGATACTACATCGAAACCGTACTCGATCATGTCCACCGAGTTCGTAATGAGTTCGTTTCCCATGATGTTTCTCTGATTTCGATGTTTCAGAGAAATCTTCATGTCAAATTTCATTCCCTTATCCATTTTGTACTGCAGCTTGTATTTATCGGCAGCTTTTATAGCGGAGCTGTGCATATTGACCGCAATGATCAAATAGACGAGAAATGAAGCCAGAATACGAGCCTTTCTCATCGCTTCCTCCTTGTGATCCTTCGATTGTGCAAACGTCTAATCATGGCTCATCCGTTGGGGGATCGCGTGCTGTGCGGACACCTTCCCTCAACCTTCCAGCGTCGCTTTCAGGATCGTGATCATTGGAGCAAAAATATCCGCATCCTTTTCTCTTCCCCAGCAAGTAAAAACGAACATCAAATCCAGCTCAGGCACCAGCGTGAGGGATTGTCCTCCGTATCCAGCAGCGTAGAAGAACTCGATTCTCCTATCCATCAAGGTGAATCCGCTCCTCCACCACAGATAACCATAGTCCGACGTTTGAAATGCAGTGATATGCTTCCTCGTGGATTCCCGCACCCATTCACTGGAGACAACTTGCTTTCCCTTCCACTTGCCATTGTTCATGAACAAAAATCCAAACTTTGCGATATCTCTTGTCGTCAGCCGGAGCCCTCCATGTGTGCCGCCGGTGCACTGATACCCCATTGGATCTGTATTCCATTTATATCTGGTGATTCCCAGGGGCTCGAACAGGTATTTCTCTGCGAATTCATTCGCATATTGACCGGTCTTGCTCTTGATAACCGCCGAGAGCACATGAATGCTTCCTGTGTTATAGATCCAACGACTTCCCGGCTCGTCTCTCAAGGGCCTCCGGAGGACGTATTCGACCCAGTCATCAGACCTGACTTGATGATATTCGCTATTTCTCGAATCACCATAAGGGTAGCTTCGCTCATCCCACTCCAGCCCGGACGTGAGAGTTAACATGTGTTTTAGCTTTATATCCTTCACTCTTTCGTCTTCTATGGCGCTAACATATTCGGGCAATAGCGATTCGATAGTTTCATCAACTCCCTTGATAAAGCCTTTATCGATCGCTATGCCGATTAATGCCGAAGTAACGCTTTTCGTAATGGAATATATCGTATGCAGGCTCCTTCTTCGGTACTTACCGAAATATATTTCATGGACAATCGCACCGTTTCTGACGATCAGCATGCTGTGAAACCCTTTGTACTTTCCATCGATTATCTGATTCGTCAAACGTGTGATCCTCTCCGTATTGACCCCCTCTGCTTCCAGCGACGACACCCTCCAGCCGTCATCGAGCTTCTCCGGGGCATGATAGACGTATTCACCCGCATAGCGAGACAGGCAGAAGCCATCGACCGAAAACACCATCGAAAGAAAGAAAAAGGCAAAGAGGCTTTTTCTAATGAGTGCTTTTTCAATCCCCTTCCTCAGGTGCTGATACATAGCTCGCATCGTATCCTCCTCATAATAACGAGCACGAGAAAACAATTTAATAAAAGCCGTACGCGCGTCTATAGGGAATTATCAAACGGCTCGTATTTTATGCCGGCCTCTATCCCCGCTCTTGTCGCTCGGAGGTCTGTCCCCCAACTTGCAGCTCGGAGGCCTCTTCCGGTCCGGCCTTGGACTTGATCGCTCTGCGGGCCCGAAGATAATGGCCGAACCACCACAAACCGATGCAGCTCCAAGTGGTACCAAAGAGGAACCTCCCGACCAAATCATTCTTGAGGATGATACCGAAAAAGCTGATTGCGGCGATTGCGAATGCAATGATGACGGCGATTCCGCTGAATGCAGGTGAAAATCGTTTCCTTGTCATGGGATCCCTCCACTCTTTTTACGTTAGCTTCTATACAGGATAGCCGGGAGTTTATTCGAAACAGCCAAACTCATTAAATTTTCATGTATTTATAAATAAGAGCTAAACATGAACCTGCTGCCGATCCCCTTGTTTTCCACCACAAAATCCCTTCAAGCCCACCTGTATCTCTGAAATATCCAGGATTATACACGTTTTAAAGCATAGATTGTCGAAAAGAATCTCCTCGAACAGAATTCTCGCACATATTCTGGAAGCCGTCAGCGTTGACACCGGTGAACAAAACGGCTACGCTGAACGTTAAATAAATGCACACATATCCATGGGAGTATATATGACCCGAATCCTGTGCATAAGCATTATTCTCGCACTCTTTCTAGCACAAGATGTCTTCGCACAAGATGACATCCGAACGTTCTCGCGCTTCCGGCTCCGCCTCAAATCGGGCGAGCGCATCGAAGGCCGAAAAGGACGGTTGACGGCAACATTTCTCGAAGGCACCTCCAAAACGGGCAGGCCCATTCAAATTCCCGTCACCGATATTCGCCTGTTGGACGTCACGGCTGGTTCGAAAGCGGTCAAGGGCATGTTCATAGGAGCCGGTATAGGGCTCATTAGCGCCATGTCAACAATTGCATCGGTTAAGGCCATACGTGAAGACGCCGATATCGAATGGGGTGGAGCGGCGGGTTTCGCGGCTGGCCTCACCGTCGTTGGAGGCGTGATCGGAGCCGGCATCGGCTGGGGTTTCCCTAAGTGGGAACGCGTGCACCTGGGCACCGATTCATCCACTAATTTCGACTTCAGAGCCGAAGTGTGCTTGATTCGAATTCACTTCTAGGATCTGGATACACGAGCGAAATGCGCTGTATCCCAAGAACTCATCTATCATAATCCCGGGGGATAAGAATGAATGGCATGAGAATAATAGGTTGGGTTGTATTGATGCTTGCAGGGGGCGTGCTCGTCGGCTGTACGGCCCAAAGCAAAATGGTATCCCTGCGCCCGCTGGACACGGATCTCCGGCCATATACATCTATGGTGGTTTCAGTGGAACCCCTGGTGACCGAGGACGTGGAGAAAGAAATCGCCGCGCTGGAATCCCTCATTGTGGCAAAGGTTGAAGAAGTGGGAGTGTTCGAGGATGTGCAGGTCGGGAGTGCGGAGGATTCGACGGAAGGCACCCTTCTCGTCAAGGTAACGATTACAGAGATCAAGAAAGTCAGCGAGGGTCAGCGATTTTGGCTCGGAGCCTTCGCAGGCCGGGCGACCATGACAACCGAGGTTCTATTTATGGTTGCGGTTTCCAGGCAAACGCTCGGCTCCTACTCGATCACAGGAGAGTCCGGCGGAACGGGATTTTCCGGAGGAACCGGACATGCGATCGACAAAACAGCAACGGGCATCGCCGATGTGATCGCCAAGAACTACCGCCGATAATGTCAATGCACCCATTCTTGTTCCAATAGATATCCACCTACCACCTCACCCAAGGTCAGATTCCCTTTATCATTGAGGTGCATATCGTTTCTCTTGTAGCAATCACTGCACTGCTGGATAGTCTGTGTCATATCCAGTAACGCGAATTCATTGAGATGTTTCTCTATCCAATTATAATAAATAAGAAAATCGTATTTGCTCTCATCAACGTTGCTAAGGAATTGCCGCCTGATTTTCTCATCCCCGAAGAATTGGTCCGGAATGACCACTATATAAAAGGGCTTGCCGCACTCCCGCTCAATGCCGGATATGGATGAATACACCTCGTCAAACCCGTGCGCTTCCCCCTTTAAATAGTTCGCTTGAATCCGCCTGCGGGTGATGGGATTCACTTCGAAAGATTCCTCCTGATCATCCGCGCCAGCGGCTCGGGCCTGTTCCCACTCCGCTTCGCGCCTGATACTGCGCTTTATCTTGAAGTAAACCCACGTCACCAGCGCGTATCGAAATACATAGCCGTTCAGCGGATGAAACCAGCGCAGAAAAGCATTTTTCGGAAAGCGCTGGATCACTCCGCAAACCGCTTTTCTGCTCGTATTCTTGATTTGATCGGTGAAGTCGTTCTGAAGGAACAATGACAATACGATTGCGTCATACTGGTAACTCTCTTTTTTCAGGAACTTGAACAATCTATAAGATTCGCGAGGAGAGTATCCCGGAACTCCCGCGTTCATGACCTCGTATTTCGCATCACCGTTGGCATTCAAATAGGTCTCGACGATCTTGCAATACGATTTATCGAGCGTGCTTCCCGATCCGAACGTATAGGAATCTCCCAGAAAAATGATCCGCTTTTTATTATCGGGGATTTCTTTGCTGTAATCGTAGCCTTCGTTGAATCCCATGCGATTTGTTGGATTGGGCCTCCGCAAGATGACGGATTCGTGATTGTAGTAGAGGCCAATCAATCCGCTGGGACGATCGATAAAGAAATGATCGAAAAGTCTAACGATCAATTCACAGCTATAGAAGGCGACGAAGAGAAAAAAAATAGCGAACAAGACATGCTTCCGCTTGGACAATATTACGGTGCCGAGCAATGCCAAGGAGATTAGGAGTGCAATGATTGAACAAGCAAAATACAAGGATTGGTTTTGATTGAATATTGGAGACGGCAGGTAACCGCTGTAATCCTGGATGACGATCGATATTGCTATTACCAGGCAAACAGCGGTCAGGAAAATTTTCAGTCCCAGTGCGTTTCGGAACCTGCTCTCTTTCACCATTGTTTTGCCGGATCAGAAGGGGCTATGTTTCCCAGATTCATATAAAGGCGAAGTAAGTTTGCGAGAAATGATCAGCAGCAGTCCGGATCAGCCGCGCAGTCGCACGTCGGCTCCGTTCCGCGGATCGCGCCGGTAATAACGGCCGTCGCGCATCCCACTCCAGCATTTACCACCAATGCTCCCTCGGGGCAGTTCATCGCACAGGCACCGCACTCCATACAGGCATCGCGATCGATGATCTTCGCCCTTTTCTCCACGATCTCGAAAACAGCGTGCGGGCAGACCTCGACACACATCCGACAGCCGTTGCACTTTTGCTCGTCCAACTCGAGCGTCACGACATGTGTGAGGTAGCGCAAGCCGAACATGATCCATGCCCTCTTTTCTCAGATGAATCTCCCGACCACCCACACAACGACACCGATTGTAGCGGCGCCTATCTGAGCGGGAACGGCGAAGTGCATTTCACGGCGAACGCCGGAAAGCGAAGTATACGTCGACGATCCCGTATAGTTCATCGTGAGGAAGCTCGCAACGGCCGGAACCATCAACAGCCAGCTTCCTGCTTCGAGTGGGTTGTCGAAAATGCCCGGGCCGGCCCAATCTCGTGATATGATGACCAGAGCCGCCAGAAGTCCAACAAATGCTCCCTTGAGCGAAAATGCAGGACCCGGAAGCCACGGCAGCAGCACCGGCGCCACCGCGGCGCCGGCAAAATAGGCCGCGAGAAGCATCAGCAGGCTCCTCGATCCAACTGCTTGGATCTGGTGCACGGAATACCCGGTACTCCCCAATCCCGATAACGCGAGGAAACAAACCGCGACAATGAGAAGATATTTGGAGGAGACAGCAAGCTCCGTCGGGACCAAAACCAGTCGATTGAAAAGCGGGAACCTCACGCGACGCATCTCCGGCGTCGCTTTCCTCCCGGCGCGCAAAAATGCCAACAGATCTCCAGCACGTACGGGGCCGTATGTAATCCTCCATCCGCTTTGGTCTTCAACAGCATGCGCGCTCACCCCAGTCGCTCCCAGCTGCGGCAAGATGAGGTTCCTGTGAGAAACAACATCAGACAGCCGAACCCGATCGATTCGGTCAATGAGTTCAGCCGTACCAAAAGTGCCCTTGCCGGCGGCGCACCAGACGTTGATCCCTTTCGTATCCAGAACCATGATCCACGCATCATGACCCGCCAGCTCCGACCGAAGCAGATCGAGACTCATCTTATAGTTTGCCGTCACCAAAACAGGAGACTCATGGGTGGGAGCGCCGACAGCATAAAGACCCGGGGGGACTCTGTATCGAGTCCTCCCGATTGCCCATCTCACCTTCCAGGAGCCATACCAGTCGCGCGACGTAAGACGTGCTTTTACTCTGGGAATCTTGCCAATCGGAGTATCCACGCACCCATCCACCCAAGGAGGCGCGGATTCTAAAAGCGCAGTGTATTCGGGAGGTTGACGATCCTGCTGCTCCCCCGTCACCTTCGGTGTGGCAGGCTGTTCACAGCATTTTTTCTCGCTTTGTCTTTGCTCTTCCAAGCGTCTCTATTTCTTACCGCAGGCTTTTGGATCGCAACCAGCCTTACCGGCAAGTGGGCATGGGTGGGAGGATTTCTTTTCGAAGACAGTATTGTAAGCTTTGAGCAGTTGCTCCTTCGAAATCTCGCCGCGGATCGCCCCCGCATCGCCGTCTTTTTTCACTGTCAGGATCGCTGGAAATTGGTCGACCCCGAACGATCCGGCAACGCTCTCGAAACCTTCGGAATCGCGGCTGAGTTCCGCTACGCCAACACGAGTCCCATTATCACAAGCCTCCATCGCTGCGGATAAAACAATGCTCCTCACCGCTTGATTGCTTTCGCCAGGACCCGGCAAAATAACGCAGAGAAAATCATGATCTGCAGCAGCCTTCTTCACCTCATCGATCGAGTGAAGGAGCACAACTTCTATTTTTGTCGATTCGTTCTTCTCAACTCTTTCTGTATTAGCGCCAGATTGGTTGGCCGTTACGTTCTCCCCGGTCAGGATAAGAAAAGCCATAGCAGCGAATGCCGCGGCCATGACAACGACAAACGAAATCCTCTTCCAACCTTTACGCACGGCTGGCTTGGCAACAGCTGAAGGCTCGCCATCGGTTCCTCGCGCACGGTAGTTTTGCTCGCTGCTTTCCCTGTAGTTCCTTTCGCTCATCTCCTGGGCCTCCTCATCTGAGCCTCACAAGTCGTCAAGCGTATTCTATCGGTTTTTTCCGCTGAGAAATGCTATGTTATTATTTTTCATAGCATTTGTCAAGCTTTTGATTGCCGAAATGCACATCGCGTAATCGAAATCCCAGCACGCTACTCCCCCATCCCCTTCCTCGGTCATCGCCGCTGTTCACGAAAAAAAATGAAAAGCTCCCGGCTTCCCAAGCGAAATCCTTTGCGCCCCACATCGAATGCCGCATCCTTGCCACCACCGGGATCGGGATTCGATATGGCCAAATTCTCACCACAATATCCGACGAATCTGATGGCCGCGCCCAGCACACTCGCGGCCCCGGCAGTTTCCCCTTCCTCGCCTTTCAATATATATTGTCATAGGATGAAATGGTTTCCCGCAAACCTTTCTCTTTAGAGAATGTGAACTGCTTTGAAGCCATTGAACTTCCGCTTCGAGTAGAGTATCATATGCCGGTCATTTCATCCACTCGACGAGCTGACTGAGATAATTCCCATTCGGAGGATACACATGGCTTGGGAGTATAGCGAGAAAACCAAACAGCTGTTCATGGATGCCGTGCACGGCAGGCCGGGAACACACCTGGGCGAGGTCGAAAATCCCGATGGACTTGGCGAGCACGGCTCGATCGCCTGCGGGGATGCCTTGCGATTTACGTTCCGGGTGGACAGGCATCCAAAGGATCCCAAAAAGGATGTCATCGTCGAGGCCAAGTACCTGACCTTTGGATGCACTTCAGCCATTGCTGCATCGGAAGCGCTCTGCACGATCATTGAAGAAGGAGGATACACGCCTATCGAAGCGCTGAAGATCTCGAACGACGACATCGTGAAATTCCTCGAAGGATTGCCGGAGCAGAAAATCCACTGCTCCGTCATGGGTGCCGAAGCTCTGGAAGCGGCCGTATACAACTGGGCTCAAAAGCGCGGCGTGGATCTGGATGCTCTAGGCATTCACATCCAGAGCCCGGAGGATGCAGAAGGACGAATCGTTTGCAAGTGCTTCTCTCTGACCGAGCCTTACCTGAAGCGGAAAATCAAGGAGCTCAATCTCCGGACCATAGACGAAATCACAAACGCCACAAAAGCCGGAGGCGCGTGCATGTCCTGTCATCATGTCCCCGGCGGTCTTCAGGATCTCCTCGATGAAATATGGGGTGCTGCAGCGCCAAAGCCAAAGGCTCCCCCGGCACCGGTTGAAGTTGTCGAGACGGCGGCTGGGAACGCTCTCACCATGTCGCCTTATCAATTCGGCAAGAAGATCGAGGAGGCCATGGATCATTACGTCCGACCGATGCTTCAGAAAGATGGCGGAGACCTCGAGATCGTCGATATCAAGGGCACACTGGTCTACGCTCACCTCAAAGGCGCATGCGCCGACTGCGTGGCCGCGGGTCAAACCTTGAAATTGTTGATCGAAAAAACTCTGAAAGACGTGGTGGACGAGCGGATCAGAGTTATCCAAGTCTGAAGAAGGAACGAAACCATTGAGAATCATATACGCCGACAACAATGCCACGACGGGCATCGCCCCCGAGGTTTACGAGGCGATGATTCCCTATTTGACCGAAATATATTTCAATCCGAGCTCGATGTACGATTCCGCTCGCAGTGCGGCAAATGCGATAGCCAGAGCCCGAAACGATATTGCTCGATATTTGGGCGCGAAAGATCCTAAGGAAATTCTCTTCACCTCCTGCGCAACGGAAAGCAACAACACGGCGATTCAGGGGACGGCAAAGGCCAATCCGAACCGGCGCCACATCATCACTACCTCCGTTGAACACCCAGCTGTGCTGGAGGTGTGCAAGGACATGCAGCGGAATGGCTGCAGAGTGACGTTTCTCCCCGTGGATGGGAATGGAAATCTGGACATCAGCACTTTCATTCGCGCATTGGAGTCCGACACTCTCCTTGTCACCATCATGCATGCCAATAATGAGACGGGAGTGATCTTTCCCATCGAGCGGCTCTCACGACTGACCAAGGAGACCGATCCTTCCATCATTTTTCACACCGACGCAACGCAATCGGTGGGCAAGCTCCCTGTGGACCTCGAGGGCGACTTCCGATACGTGGATCTCCTATCCTTTTCGGGTCACAAGCTTCATGCGCCGAAGGGCATCGGGGCGCTGTACATCAGAAAGGGCACTCCCTGCAGGCCCTTCATGATCGGCGGTCATCAGGAAGAGGGCAGGCGCGCCGGTACCGAAAATGTGCCGTACATCGTAGGGCTGGCCAAAGCCCTGTCGCTAGGCGTCGAAAACCAAAAAGAGGAAGATGAACGCATCCGGAACCTCAGGGACCGCCTCGAAACATCCCTCGAAGAGAAGATCCCGTATGTCCAGGTAAACGGCAAGGGCGCCCCGCGGCTGCCCAATACGCTCAATATCTCCTGCCATTATGTGGAGGGAGAAGGGATGCTCTACCAGCTGAGCGCTCATGGAATATGTGCTTCCAGCGGATCCGCGTGCACATCGGGTTCCCTGGAGCCTTCCCACGTCTTGAGAGCCCTAAAAGTTCCCTTCACAGCCGTCCACGGGTCTGTCAGGTTCAGTTTGAGCCGGTACAACTCGGATGAAGACATCGACCGGATCATCGAAGTCTTTCCGCAGATCGTCGCCAACCTGCGCAAGCTCTCGCCCTATTGGGACAATAAGGAAAACAAGCCCCGTCCCGATGCAGAGAAGATGATCGGGGGGCAGGAGTAGTTTACTTAGTTAAGTAAGCTACTGGTAAAATTTAGCTTTTAATCAGGATATTCTGTTGACAGGATATCCTGAACTCATTATAGTACCCTCCTCATTATTCATTAACTCGGCTCTTAATATCTTAAAAGTCTTGTTTAATTGATGGATTTCAGAATGTTTCCATCGAACCACCTTAGCTGTCCGAACGATCGGCGGGCGACAGAACCCCAATCGGCGCCTTTTCAGGAAAGGAGGTTTTCGTGTTACAAGGAGCGTCGTATAAGCAGGATTAACAGCCGATTCGATGAACGCTATCAATTGGTCGAAAGGAAAAGCATCATACCGCCATTCTGTTGCAGCTAATCTGAATCCGTAACTCCCGACCCCACCCCCCTCCGGGGGGCATATGATACTACCTACTATTAGGACATATGTCCTTATCTTAGCAACACCATCTTTTTCGTTCGAGTGAAGTTTCTTGTTGTCAACTTGCAGAAATAAACACCACTCGAAACGGGATCTCCCGCAAAGTTCCGCCCGTCCCATTGAATCGTGTAGCCCTCAGCCTTTGGCTTTTGGCGTTCATTCACCAGCGTTCTTACCAGCTGGCCAGTAACGCTGTAAATCTTCACTGACACGTGCGCCCGTTCCTTGATCGAGTACTTTATTGTCGTTCTCGGATTGAATGGATTTGGGTAATTCTGAGCGAGGCTGTTGGCAAACTGGTGATTGGGCTTTATAGCTACCGGCTCGGCGATAACGTTTCCAATCCACTGAAGGATATCTCTCAAGTGGTGCACGTGATCTGGCCCATCGGGTGGGGGGGCCACCTGGTCATCCCGAATGTGGTGATAGCTGAAACCTGAGAGAACAACACCTACGGGATTGTCACGTGCGTTAGTGCTGCTCTGAGCGATAATTGCGTGGCTCGAAGCAACACTATCATACGCCATTTGGGCTGTCGCCGATCCAGTAGCCTCGAGAACATCGAAGTCATTGAGGATCGGGCACCCACCGAGCACAATCAATGCATCAATAACAGGAGGCATGACGTCCATATGAATGAACATTGAAAGTGGCAATCCTACCCCCCATGGGGATATCCGGTGGTCCAACGTTCTGTGGTCGCCGGTTGTTAGATCGAAATTCATGTACGTGTTTCTAAACTCAATCGCGGATGCCCCAGCAAGATTGACCCACTCTTCTGCGAGGTCATCGCCGGAGAAGTAAATCCCCGCGCCACTCGAGCTGGTATGCTGATCGATGAAGTTGTAGAGTACCAGCCAATCGTCCTCATCGCACGGATTCCCCGTGCCATCTCCAACGAGTCCGGCGCTGAGGTCACCTGAGTTCCATATGATCTTCCTGTAGATGGGATCCCCTGGGGGTCCAATCAACAGACTATCTATGTTGCTCACCCGGCTTCCCAAACCATTTCCAACATTCGAAGACGGCCCATTGATGTCGTAGCGATCGGGGGCAATTCCCAACATTCGGAATGCCCAATCGAAGTGCGGTTGAGCACCCCTTCCATCAAAGTCATCTACGTAAAGAATATCCGTATTACGCGTCGGTAGAATCTGGAATTCCATCGGGTAGCCACAGGCATCTCCTTGATACGATGTTGCGCCGACCTCTCGACTATAATACGACTCGCTACCGTCTGAGCTTTTTGCATGGAAGAAATAAAGAATCGTGTCGCCCGGCATGAAAATACCATTGTCGTTGAGGTCAACGCAGAACCGATCTGTTACAGGGCTCAAACGACCAGGCTGCGCGAAGGAGGTGTCCATTTGGAATTTATACCACATCAAAGATCGCAGATTCGTCGGTTCATCCCCCCATAAAGTTGTGTTACACGCCAATGAGTCCACCAGCGGCCAACGGAGTCCCGATGGCGGCTCGTTTGCTGCGTCCCGCTCTTGCATGGTAAATGCATCAGGGGGATTATTCTTCGACAAGACAGAAACCCAGCAGTAAACCGCAGGGCCGGAACTCGGGTCTCCAGGATCGTGGTAGCCGATGCCAATGTCAGGATCTGCCACAGAAAAAATGACACACGAGTCACCTGGTTCAATGGCACCACTTCCATAGGAGGTAACGTCGAGCGCTGCGTCCGCTCGTCCTCCACCTGATAAAGTCCCATTACTTGGAAACGTGTCCTGGAACAAATCGATGTCGCGTACTGACCACATAGGACCAGTGGTGGAGATGCGGTATATATCGACGGTGTCGAGGAGCGGTGCGTGGCTGTGGCAGCAATCGGATCCGAGGGACCAGAAGCCGTACATATCCCACGCACCAAGCGCGATCTGAATCGAATCCGCCCCCTGCTCAACGAGATCGCCGAATGGCTGGATGACGGTGAACCACTCTGCACCCTCATCTGAGATCGGCGGGCAGATTATTCCACAAGATCTGCCTCGGCCATAATAGGCAAAGTTGCTATCCCGCCATGGACCGGGAACTCCACCCACCCAAGATCGGACGTGCCAAACATAGAAGACGAGAGAACTCAACGATAGGTCTCTATATACTTCGAATCGAAGTTCTGCACTATTGCCGTTTCCTTCCCAGGGGATTCCCGGCGACCAGATCTCATTCATCAAATACTGGCCATGGGCGTTGCCATGAGGAACTGCAGCCTGCGACGGATGTCCCCCGCAGGCATAAGTATCGGTGGATCCAGTAATGAAGTTCCATAAACAGGCGAAGTTGAGCCGGCATAAATCATCCTCCTGATGCAGGGCTAAACCTCGGCATAGACCCGCAAAATCTCCTCGGCCGGAAAGATCCCAGCTCGTCCAACCTTGAGGCGAACAATCAGGGCCCACTTCAAATATGTACGAGGCGAGCAAGGTCGTATCCCCCTGGATAGAAACGTGTTTGCCCGGTCTGTCCAGACTCACTCGGCTTCCCCCATCGAGTTGGGTCCGATAACTCAGCGCAGGGACAGTTTGTCCCAATCTATAAGGTGACACGTATGCCAGCGCTCTCCCGGATCTGTTATCCGTCCAACAGGGATATACTCTCCCTGCTCTCGCAGTTATACCGAGATAGTCTCCGAAATAACCACCTGCCAATCCGGGTACGGGAGAAGGAGTAAATAATACGTCGCCAACCCTAAAATCAACCCACGTTTCCCCTCCATCTATTGAATTCGCAACAAAAACTTCACAACTGGTGCTGTCCACGTTTCTATCATCATAGAATATGACGCTTAGATCTCCCGATAGGGGGTCGCAGGTAATCCACGGGAAGAAATGTTCGTTCCCCTGTCCTGCAGGATCCTGATTCACTCTTATCGGCGCCGACCAAGTCGAGCCACCATCTGTCGATTTGATCATATAAATATCCATGTCAGGGCCATTATTGACTCCGGGCACTCCGTAGTTCGTCCAAACAATGTAAATAGTCCCTCTGTTCGGACACGAACTGATATCCACAGCCATAACGGGAAACGAGTTTACCCTCATTTCCTTAAACGTTCTTGTGAGCCTGATTCCTCTTATGTTCTCGATAATCCTCGTTGCAGACCCAAATGTCTGGCCCCCGTCTGTGGAACTCGCAAATCCAATTGCCACCTCGTCAGCCCCATAATGATCGGGCCATGAACCGCTGGTCCAAGAATCATAAATAGCCCAGGTAGCATACACTTCCCCATCAGGACCTGTTTGTATGTTGACACCTTGATTGTGACTGCCCGCACTGACGGCAGAACTGATATTTATAGGCGCCGACCAGGTTAGACCTTCGTCAGTGGAACGGGAGAGGACTATTTCATCGTCATTCGTGCCGCCAAAATCCGTCCATGCACTGTAGAGATGACCCTCAAAAGGACTCGAAGGACTATTATCTACCCATAAATGGTTCTTGTCTGCTAAGGTGCCGGGATTTGGGGCAACCTGAGCATGTGTCCAACCGGCACCTCCGTCCGAAGAACGCGCTACCCCCTGACCTTTATTAAAGGCGATGTATCCAACATAATACCAACCATTGCGGCCGATAACAGCTGCGGGATCACCTCTGTTAGTGCCAACTGGTCCAAATTGATCCCCGTCCCACGTTTGACCCCCGTTTGTGGAAAAGAAAGCGTCTGCCCCATAAAACGACGTTACCGAGTCATTGAGCCAGTTAGTAGAATTATTTGAGTTTAATATCGTGTTCACATCGAGCGGGTGAACAAAAACGGAATTCTCGCTTTGAGTTGTGTTCGCTATGGTTGTTATGGCAATATCCGGTGAATCTTGAGTGACGACGCCTGGGGCTTGTATCCTGCTCGAAGTAAAGACAGCTTTTTTGATGGCAACTTTGGGCGCCACTTTAACAAGTCCGCGTCTAGCCATTTCCAGCCAATAAGATTGGCTCACAATTCTGGTGTCGATCGCCTGAGTGCCGGAATCCGCATTGTTTTGCGCTTGAACTTGCAATACGGCAAACAATGCTGCAGAGACGACGACCGCGATCTGGACAACACTGATATAGCGTTTCATGACATGCCTCCCGAGCTGCTGTTAGCTAACAAAAGATCGGTTGATACCCACTCCTTTAAGGACGTACCAATCCGTTACGCCAATTTTGAGAATAAGCGAGATGTCCCCACGTGCCGAATCTATCGCTGAGTTCAGCTATATATCTTATCAGGTCTCAATAGCTTTCATAGTGTCAGCGTTTATATCGCAGAGATTCACTTTACAAAAGGATCGATCTGCCTAAGCAGCTCTTCATTTCTCATTTCAACAGCACCATTTTCCTCGTCAGGCCCGGTTGCCCCTCCACCGTGAGGCGATAGAAATACACGCCCGACGCAACTCTGCTGCCTTGAGAATTCCGGCCGTCCCATAAGACATGATGTCTGCCAGCCGGTAAGCGGCGGTCGACGAGCCGGGCGATGAGCCGCCCGTGCACGTTGTATACGGTCAGACGCGTGAGAGCATCTTGCGGTATTTCGAAGTCGATGCGCGCTGTTGGATTGAATGGGTTGGGATAGCTCTGTGCCAGGAAAAGTCTCGGTGCTTGAGGAACCTCCGGTTCCGTACCGGTCAAAACGAGATCACGCACCGCGGCGGCGTGAGCGAGAAGCGCTGCTTTATTCGATCCAGCTGCGATCGCAAACGATACCGGCACCGTATCGCTCGGTGCGATATCGAAAGGTCCCGCACACATGACCATTGACCAGTCTTCGGCTTCCCACGTTGTCGAGTCCACCACCCCATCGCTCAAGAATACGTACTTGTCCCTGTCGCGAACCGTACCGTAGGGGTAGACATACGTCGGGTGGTGAAGGAGGTGGAAAGCCGAGCACGTTGGAGGATTCAGGCTGACGATGCCGACATGCGTTGAGTCGGTGAGCGATGCGTTGTATATATAACCAGTTGCTCGAGCTGCATCGTAGCCGCCGGCATTGTCACGCGAATTACCGACGTCCCAATCGAGGTAGAGTCCTACGTATACGCCTGTAAGAGTGCTGTCGGAGACGTTTTTGATTATGTAGTTGAGAATAAGAAAATCATCGTGCTCGGGGGCCGGATACGCGAGCCCCTCCTGATTCACTTCGATGCCGAGGCCTGCCGGTGCACCGGTGTCCGTGAAGCGTGCCGTTGAACGTTGAGGATCCGTGCCGCTGACATCCAGCTCCTCGCCGGGCACGACTTCGAAATCGTAGTCATAGGATGCATCACTCACCTGCAGTGTGTCCCTGCCCACCCAGAGCGAGCCGTGGAAGAGATACTGGCCGCCCCCGCCCATTGGGTAGATGAATCCGGAGCCGTACTGTTCCCCTTGATCTTTATCATAAAATCCAAAAGCTCCTTCGTCCGTTACCGTCGCGCGATATGCCGCCGTATGATCGCCAAAACGCATTCTGGGAACCCGCATGCGCACGGGAACCCAGGCCGTATCGAAATCTGCATCGCTCGTAAGAACGAGCAGCGTTGCATCGTGCACTCCCGCGCCCACCGCACCGGAACCCATTTGCACAGCCACACCGAGCGTGTCCAATCCCGGTATCGAGCCGAGGGTATCGGTGATCGTGATCCATTCAGTACTTGCTTCTGCCATAGCTGCACGCCGGGCTTGAGTGATGCGGACCTCGGATATGTTCTGGGCAACGATTTTTTCAGGTGGCATATCTTCTTTCTTCGCCCATGAGAAAGCCGTCCGCATCGAGCGCTTTGATTCCATGGATATGGCATCCTCGTGAAGCAGCTCCAACGCAGGAATGAGACCCTTTTTCAGTGGAATTTCATCCAAAGGCACCGGTGTCATCGCAGTAGGCGAATCCTGCACGCGTATGATGAAAGAATAGTACGCTTCGCCCGTGTTCGTGAGATGCAGCGTTACATCGGTCGTATCATTCTCGAATACAGTCGCACCCAGAGAGATGGGATGCAATCCCGCTATGGCATCCGCACCGCGTCCCGCAAGTGGAATGACCACTACCGGAGTCTCCCGGTCATTCGTCACCACGGTGAGCGAACCTGCATGCGCGACCGTTGAATCCGTTAAGTAAGAAATAGGCAGTGCCATGAAGTCGCCGGGATCAATACTCGTGGGAAGGTCGGGCAAATCTTCTACAACGAACGGAGATGGTTCCACTCCCATATTCTCCACCTGAAGTGGGTATCCCCCCGAGTTGCGGATCCTGAAGACCCGCTGGGTCTTTCTGCCGATCAACACCGCTCCGAAATCGTAGCCACCGGGAGGCAGTTCTTCCTCGATAGGAGCTCCGCTCGTCGTTACAACGAGTACGATCGACACCTCAGGCGCAACAGCCTCTGCGGCAAGCGGGATCGAGACCGTGGATTCATCAGGATCATCCGAGCCCACCTGGAGAGTGTCCGTATGTGAACCAAGAGGAGACGGCAGCGATATGAGATCTATTTCCCCCGAATCCCCCGGCGCAACAGCAAACGGTGTCGATGGGGCGGAGAAGTTGAAATGGGCTCCCGAGACAAGCGTTACCGAGGTTACGGTGAGCGAATCGTTTCCTTCGTTGCGGACAGCGAGCGTCAACGTATCGGAGCTGTCCGCATGCACGGCTCCAAAATCAATCAATGTATCACTGAATGCAATGGAAGGAGCAATACCCCATCCAGTAAGTGTGGTCGAGAGTGTCGGCGTTGTCGGCGCGTCGGTGGTGACGTACAGATCCACAGCAGCGGTATCGTTGTCCTGCGGTTCGAACTGCACGTTTATCTGTAGACTGTCACCGACGACAACCTGTGCCGGCAACGAAAGCGAAACAACGCTGAAAGGCGCCGAGGTTGCAGCTCCTGTTACGGTTAGCGTATCCTCACCCTCATTACGAACCCAGAGTGAGTCATCCGCTGTCGTCCCCGCACGCACGCCACCGAAGTCCACAGGAATGCCCGATAGCACAGCTTCGGGTAGCGCGCCGTTACCGGATAAAGCCAGGTCAACCTGGCTTTCGTCGGCATCGTTGGTGGAGAGTGTCAGTGTCGCACTGTAGTCACGCGCTTCAAATGGCTCGAAGCTGATTATGATTTCCATGCTGTCCTCTGGCTCCACGCTGGCGGCAAGTTGAGGAGATTCAAGCGTAAAGCCGGTCGTATCGAAAGAAGCAGACGATAGCAACAGATCAGACGTTCCCTGGTTGTACACGTACATGCTCCACGAACTGCTCGAACCCACTTCGACCGTTCCGTAGTCGTGCGCCGTATCTCCGAGACTGATTTCCGGATCGAGACCGGTTCCACTAAGAGCGACCTTCAGCGTAGGCTCATCGCCGTCCGAGGAGGCGATTGTGAGCGTATCGGTATCCGCAGCTGGATCCTTGGGCGTGTAGGCCACTGTGAGCATCAATGTATCCCCTGGTGCGACAGTATCGGGCGGTGAAGCGCCGGAAACAGAGAACGGAAGGGACGTTGCCACGCCGGTTACAACCAAATCTCCCGTTCCGATGTTTCGCACGTCGAGAGATTGCTCGCTCGTCGAGTCAACTGGCACCCCTCCAAAATCAATGGCAGAGATCGACAACTCAATCTCTGCATGCTCGACACGCAATGTAGCCGGCACGACCACCAGGCTGTCTGCGTGGTCGTCGCTTTCGATCTCAATGCTCGTCTCATAGTCCCCATCGGACAGGGACGCAGCATTCCACGTAAATTCAATCCGGGTGCTGTCACCCGCCGCAACGGAGGCGGTCGAGTCTGCAAAGACCAGCCATGATGCAATCGAATGCAGGGTTGCGCTGAGGCTTGCCGTGCCGTCGTTACGAACCGTGATCGTGTCGGTAGACGTGCTTCCCGGTTCTACTGTTTCGAACAGGCTGTCCGGTGTTACCGCTATATCGGGGTGCTGGATCGTGACACTCCCCGGCGAGTAGCTGTTGTTCGCCAGGGCGTCATCCGAGATGATCGCATAGACGTAATAGGTCCCCGCCGGAATGAGACGTGTATCCCAAACCAGGCTGTCGGCTTCATCGTCCTCGCTGATGTTGGAAGCTCCCTCGATCTGTGTGCCGTCGAGACCCGAGCTGTTATCGTCGTAGTAGAGATTAATGCTCGCATCGTCGGCAGGATCTGGATCGCTGTCGGTCCACGTGATGATAACGCTATCCCGTGCTGTTCCTCCATTGGGCGATGTCAAGGTGATAACGGGCGCCTGGTTCACCACGTTCCAAACCGGATTCCACAGAACGGGCATTGCACCACCGATAACGGCAGCCGGATTCGCCTGCGCCGTACCCCACCAGTTGTTTTTCGCATTCATCGCAAGCCCACCGTTGTTCCACATCCACGCGATATTGTGACCGTCGAGGCGATTCATTCCCGGGGAACCCGGCCCCGGGTTTCCAAAGTCCGGGACGGCGGCAGGGCTCGCTTCTACGAACACACCGTATTGGCTGCCTGTAATCGTGTTTCCCGTATAAGACGGAAATGCGTTCATTTTGCTGTAGCACCCGTATTGGCCGTTCTGAACGATGCGATTGTTCTGCACGATTGGCGAGGCCATCATCGAAGTATAGATGCCGGCGTTGCGGTTGCCGGAGACATTGTTTCCTTGAACAAGGGGAGCTGCGATCAGCCAGCCTTCACTGTTGAATACGATGCCGTTTTGATTTTCGAGGACGGTGTTATTCACGACGTTGGTAGTCGCGGCTCCATTGCCGCAGATGATCCCGTCGCCGTCATGACGAAGGACGTCGTTCTCCCCAACGGTAAGGAACGTTGGCGGCGGATTGTTCGGATTTACGTCATAGAAGATTCCCGAACCTCCGTCCGTCACCTCGTTTTGCATCACCTGTGTGGTGCTGTTCGGTGTGCCGAAGACATAAATCCCCGTCCCATCGCACCAACGAACGGTATTGGTATCGACGGTGCAGATTCCGCCGGGTGCAGGTGACATACTGATTCCGCCTCCAGAGCAGCGTTCAACGCTGCAGTTCGTGATATGCGGGGAGCTTCCATCCCAGGTGATTCCGGTTACGGCGTAGCGGATTCGGCACCAATCGAGTATCGAGCCCGAACCCGGATTTTCGAGACTGACTCCAGCCCAGTTGCCGGAGGCAGGCCACTGGGCAGTGAGGAGAATAGGTGATACTTCCGTTCCCTGAGCGATCAGCGTGCCCTTAATAACCAGCGCCTTGGTGCCCGTCTCATCCTGAGAGCGGAGCTTATGGCCCGGATCGATCTCGAGTGTGTCACTCGCCGAAATCGTAACGGTGCCGTGCATCGTAAAATTAGGAGCCGAGCCGCGGATGCCGCCCATGGAGCTGTCTACGAGCGCGGGGAGATCCCAATTTACACCGGTATCCGGTGTCAGGTATTCAGGCATGGCGCTCACTTCAGCCGAGAACTCACTCTCGATTCCACACGAGTCAACAGCAGTGATCACGTAATAATACATGTCACCGTTTTGGACGGTTGGGTGGTCGTCCGTGTGACTCGTATCCTGTAGTGCGCTTGCCACGGGCGACCCATACGTCCCGCCTTCCAGGCGGCGATAGACGTTGTACGTGACCGCAGGCACGCCCGATACCGCATTCCATTTGACTGTAATAGTGGCATTGCCCGCTGAGGCATCAACGCCCAAAGGCTCCGGTGGTGGGACTGCTTTTATGTAGAAGGGTCCGAGGGTAGCGAAATGGTCATCCCAGTTTCCCACGCTGTCGACCGTTCGCATGTGGAAGTACCAGTTTTCACCGTCATCGAGAGGATCCGATGTTGAGGTCGTTTCGGATACATCCAAAACCTGAACTGAATCAGGACCTGTGTTCGGATCCTGATTCCAGACGATTGCATATCCGGCAGCACCGGAGTGGGCGTCTGTTGCGGGCGTCCAGGCAACGTCCACAGTTCGTTCCCCCGACTGCGTGCAACTGTACTGGCCGATGGCTTCGTTATGGCTGGTTGTTTGGAGGTTGGTAACGGTATCCGGGTCCGTCACATCGATCCATACCGAGGTCCTGGCGATTCCCCACATGATCCCGATATCACTCCCCCAGTTTCCCGCATTGTCGAGCCCATGAATACCAAACCAGTGTTTGCCGCTCGCAAGACCGGAAAGAGTCACCGACGTTTGATCCGTATCCGCGGTTTTGTCCGGCGTGACCCAGTTGTAATCGAGAGTATCGAGATAGCTGTAACCAAGAACACCCGAGATATCCGCACCCAGTTCACCCCACTTGTAGGTCACGCTGTTGTTGCCATACCAGGTCTTGGAACTCGGGTGAGACCAAGGCATCACCCACAATTCCGGAGCAGTTCGGTCCGCACGGATCCGATAGTGACCTGGATCGCTCCAATTACCCACGGAATCCTTGGCGCGTACATGGAAGAAATACTCACCATCCGGCGGCGCTTCGACATCCATATCCGTCGATGTGTCGGATATGCAGAAAGCTGTGGAGACCGTTCCAGTTGGATCCCAATCGAGGTAATCGCTCCAGGCATAGCAGGTAACGCCGGAGTGAGCATCCGTGCTCGTCCAGGAAAACGTCGCGGTGAGTTTGTTCGAATAAAGGTCCTGGCTGTGGGTCGAGCTGGTGATCACTGGAACAGATGGCGGTGTGATATCGATCTTGATCAGGAGATGCTTCGTTGCGCCCCAGTTTTCCAGATTGTCCACGGCACGAATGTGCGCGTACCAGCGGCCGCTGCCTGTTGCCTCCACGATCGCCCTCCGGGCTCCGTTCGTGATAGTAGTGGGTGGGATGGTATTCGGATTCTGGTCGAAGACGAGACCGTAGCCATCGATCCCGCTTGCATCGGAAGGTTCGGTCCAACGAAGCTCCACTTTTGGATCGGCGTACCACACCGACGTGTCCGGATGCAAATCACTCGTGATATATGGAGCAGCCGGTGGGGTAGTATCCAGAGTGACCGTGAAGTCCGCCATGTTGCAGTTTTGTATGAGGCCTTTGGCGTTCTTCGCTCGCACTTTGACTGTGTACGTGCCGTCACCGGGCAAAGAGTCCGTAAAAGTGAATCCCTCCTCGAACTCATTGAAGGCGCCATCCGTCGCTGCAGCGTTCTTCCAGGAGCCGCCGCCGATCTGGTACTCAACCGTGGAAATATTGGTCCAACGGAAGGGCGTATAAGCAGTACCCGAAGCCGTTATCTCCGGATCCGCCGTATGGGGTTGAGGCCAGCTTGCAAGGTCAGCCCATGGAAGTGATTCCTCTAAGTCTCGGTCGCCGTCATCGTCCTTATCCCGCCAGCCAATGTGCCCCTTGGTAAAAGTACATATGGAAATATCACCACTCAGGATGTTGTGCAGCGCCCACCGCATGATGCACGAGGGATGGCTGCCGCAGGTTTCGCAGTTACCGTTCTTATAAACCGGTTCTATCCAAGCATTCTCGTAGTCATCATCACAGTCACCATGCTTGCAGACACCATCTTCTTTGTACTCATCACTGGCTCCATAGAGGTGAAGCATCTCATGAGCGTATGTTCGGGGGTAGATCCCAACCTCCCATCCCCAGATCGAATTCGTTGTGAAACACACGGTGGCCGCCACACTACCTATTGCATACGAGCGGCCGGTGTGGTTGAGGTGAAACACCGCAATGACGTTTTCCCAACCACCGCCTTTGAGAGTCCTGCAATACTCCAGAAGGTCGTCCAACACTTCCCCATCCCCGTCGTCGTCCGTGAAGCCAATGATCTCGGGAACTTGGACTGTCAGCCAGTATTCGTCGCTGGCCATGCCGACATTCTGATGATTGATCGTGGCGTTGTAGTAATAATAGGAATCGGTATCGCTGGTAATGAACGTGACATTCAAATCACCGGGAGCCTTATACTCGATCCACTCTGTCGCAGCTCGAACAGAAGCAGCCTCGCTGTCGCGCGTGTATGCAAAAGGATCTGAAGAGGAGGTGGTCCAAGTCCCACCTGGATTGTCGATATATATGTGGATCACGTACGTATCGCCGTACAGAAAAGGCGCGGTGTCATTGCGATGTACTTTGGTGGGACAGGGACCGAGTTTCTGAGGGGTTCTCTGTACGGGCTGCATCGCGTGAGTGACACAAGTCTGTGCATTGTCATATGCTTCATCGGGGAGCTGTGGCATCGGTCGCCGGTTTACAACGTCCATCAGAGCCGGATCGAACGCTCGCCTGAGCGGTTTGGGAAACTTCTTTTCTGCTTTTTCGGACCACGCAATCCCGGGCAGCATCAGCACGAGCATCAACGCAATTCCCAGCAGCCAGGAGATCCTCGGGGCTTTTGCTGCGTTTCCACGGCAAGCGCGGATTCGATGAGGCCAAACGCAGAATCGGCGATGCCAGACGGGCGTTAAGTATTCGATTCTCTGTTTGAGTTGTCGGTAAAGCCGAATGGACGAAAGGCGCACGTCGTTTGATGTTGGATTTCCTGGTGGGCAAGAGGTGTGCGGTTCGAGAGCGAATGGGAGCAGACGGCTCATTATCAGCCTCCCACGCTTAAGGGACGCGAAACAGATCAGTATATGGGTAAATTTACCTCCGGAAGGATTTTCTGGGTTGCATTTTATCCGATTTGATCCGGTTCGTCAACATTTAACATATCGCACCTTGACTTCGCGCACTGTTATGCGCCATTCCACACTATATGAAACCGGAACATCAGTGAACCGGTGGCTATTTGCGCTGCCAGCTCTCGAAAAACGTCACTTCTTCTACCGGTTTTCGCGGCCTTGGGACAGGACTCTCATCCGGATAGCCGACGGCGATCGTCGTAGCCAATTCCATTCCTTCTGGCACATCGAGGATCCTTTTTATGTCGTCTTCTGCTGCGAGCGTTAAACCGATCCAAAGGGATCCGAGGTCAAGGGCTTTGGCGGCAAGCAGAATGTTCTGACAAGCAATCGTAACGCTTTGCATGCACCATAGCATCTCGATATCTCTCCACTCATCCTCGATATCCACCCCTGAAGTATCACAAAAAGCAAAGATGTGAACGGGAGCTGAGAATATATTCGACCAGTAATTTTTCATACGGTCGAGGGCCACGCCTCGGGACTCGAAATAACCGCTCAGCCGCCGCTCGACCGCCCGAAGGACTTGCTGTTTCGTCTCGTTGTTTTTCACAACTACAAACTTCCATGGCTGATCATTATTGGAAGACGGCGCCCACGTGGCGGCTTCGAGCAATTGTTGGATAACCTGATTCGGAACGTCTGCCTCTTTGAAACGGCGAATGCTCCTGCGTTCTTCGATGGTTTTCAGAACAGGATTTGTCTCGTCTGGCGATTTCTCGCTCGATGCAGCGGCGATCGGTTCGACTGCAACAAAAGACGTGAATATCAAAGCTAAGCTTCTTATGATTCCACGAAACTTCATTTTTTAACCCCCTCAACTCGATTCTTCACTCATTGTCACATCATACGCCTTTTCGGAGTTCCGTCGCTACACAATCACCTTCAATGCTTCATTCAATACATTCAGGAACCCTTTACCCCTAGTTATATTTATTGCTCGGGTTCAGACTTTTTAGAGCCATTTGGGTTTCCATTATTGCAAGGGGAACAACCAGATAGTAGAATCTGCGGAACCGGGGGGGAACGGATTTCGTACATGTCCTATCCGCTGTAACCAGCTTCCCCACTACCACCACCATCCAACCAGAGGTGCACTATGAAAGATCCGGATAAAACGATTTCGAGGCGGACATTCATAGGATGCGGTGTCGCCTCCGTCCTGGGCGCGGGCATTGGTCTCACGAGTGACGCGAGCATTCTCGGCGCACAGGAAAGCGAGAAAACGCCCGAGCAAACATCCGAAGAGAAAACATCCAAGCCGCAAATCAAAGAATACCGCAAGCTCGGCGGAACGGGTTGGAAGGTTTCGGATATTGCATTTGGTGGTGCCGGAATGAAGGATCCTTCGCTGCTCGAATACGCGATGGACCGCGGAATAAACTACGTGGACACGGCACGCCAATATTATGACATGGAAAAAGTTATTGGCCAGCTTTTTCCCCAGAAGAGGGACAAGCTGTTCGTGACGACCAAGCTAATGCCCGAACTCATCACTATCGACGTCACCACCGATCAAATCACAACTGCGATCGACGAGAGTATCGAGCGGCTCAACACCGATTATGTCGACGCCTGTTTGATCCACTCGGTGGGAGACCCGAACCTGGGTGATATCGAGAGGCTCCGGAATCCCAACATCCACGAAGCGTTCGCAAAAGCCAAGCAAGCCGGGAAAATTCGCGCTTGGGGTGCAAGCTCACACGGCCCGACGATGGTCGAAGAATTCAATTGGCTCCTCGATAACTCGGATATCGGCCTGATCATGCCGGGAATGAACTACTTGACCAAGGGACTGGAACCCATCCTGGCAAAGGCCCGCAAGAAAGGCGTCGCGGTGGTTGCGATGAAGAGCATGTCGATGGCCCGAAAGGTCGACTTCTCCGAATTCATGAAAGAGGGCCGCACGCTGCGCCAAGCGCTGCTCAAATGGTTGCTCGGCCGATCCAACATCGACACGATTTCACTGACGATGAGAAATTTCGAGGACGTGGACGAGTTCGTGGGAGCATCGGGCAAACCGAAGCTCTCACTCAAGGAGAAGGAAGTTCTGGAAAAATACGGCATGCGCATCAACAGCGAATACTGCAGGCCGGGGTGCGCTGGATGCTTGCACGCATGCCCCAACAACGTACCGATACACGACATTTTGCGCTACCGCTTGTATTTCAACAATTATGGGCGAGAAAAATACGCGATGGGGCTGTACGCTTCCCTGCCGGAATCGCGCAAGGCCCTTCAATGCACCTCATGCACGGGCTCCTGCGCGAGTTCATGTCCTTACAGCATTCCGATAAGAGAAAAACTCATCGAAGCACATGCAGATCTCACTGTGTGAGTCAAGCCGGGAGGAATCAGATGAGAAAGAGAAGAAAAAAGCTGGATCTGCCGAAAAAAGCGGTTTCAGTATCGGTTTGTATTATAATGGCTGCCTTGATTGCACAGTTTGGTCATGCAACGGATGAATCCGGCGACGCAAAAGAGCTGCTATCCAAGGCGGTCAAGGCGATTGGGGGAGAAAAGAAGGCCTGCGGCTGGACCACTCGGGTCGATAAGGGGAAGCTCACCTCCATTCGCCCGGGATGGGGAACCTTGCACGCGAACTGCACGCAGCACATAAAGAAGCCGGACAAGTTGAAGATCGATCAAGACTTCAGCGCTTACGACCATCCCTTTTTCATGGTTTACTACTACAACGGCGGCGAGGCGTGGCTGATGGTGAACCTCGGTGTCAGGCAGCATCCCTATTACACAAAGCAGCTCGGGAAACATATGAGAACGATTGACGGCCCGGCATACTACCTTACGGAATGCGATACGTTCTTCATCGTTCCGGACGTTCCCGAGGATTCTCTCGTAACGGCCGCCGATGTACATCGCGTCGGCGTGGTGGACAATGGAGATACGGTGCTTTTCGACCTGGACAAGAAGACTTTTTTACCCGTTCGAAGAATCGAAGAAAATAGAACGACACACGTCCTATTGGACGATTATCGAAAAACGGGTGGTGTGAACATGCCGTACCATGTGACGATGTATCAGGGCGGGATTCTTGTTGCGGAGTACCATTGGGATGAAATCAAGTTCAACGAAAAAATCGACGACGCGATTTTCGAGGAACACCGTCCGGAACCAAAAGAAAGTCCCGAATAATGATTGAGCCACGAAAAGGATTCGGCCTTACTATCTCTTTGCGAATGCGCCCTCATCCTCCTCGTGGCTCATACGCTCTGTAGCAACTACACTTTTATTTGAGCAGTTTGCTGCTCACCAGATTCTTCTCGATGGTTTCGATGTAGAAATCGGCCTTTGGTGCATTATCGCAAAACAGTCCCCAGATATAGTTGTCTCGCTGTTTCAGATTGAGCCTGCCGCTCGAGCTCATGTAGGGATCATCGAAGCGATAAAAGCCTCTCTTGTCGCAGACTTCACTACCCTTTTCCTTCGCAAAATTCAGGTATTTTTCGAGCATTTGCTTCGATTGGTCTTGATTGGCGGCTTCGATGATGAAGACGTTTATCTTTTTCCCGTCCACTTCGTAATTTGCCGTAAAAGCCGAATGCAGATAGCTGTGCCCCAAAAAATCCTCGGCGATGAATCGCTCCGAATTTTTGATCATCCCTTTCTCGGGGAAACAGCGAAGAGTCTTTGGAAACGCTTTTTCGCCCTTGAGCTCTTTGGAGACCTGTTCCGCAACGGAAGCGAGAAAGGGTTTTTCGCCCGCATCAAGGTAGAAGCCCATCAGCTTCACATAGTAGCTCCCCATGAAGAAATTGAGGATCCCCTTGTCGTAGTAAGCCTGGGTACCTATCGGCAGGAAATTGCCTTCTGATGGTTTCTCCTGGCTGTAGATGCCGAATGCGTTTCTCGGATCGCTGTGCTCGTAAACATCGATAGTGAGGCTTCGTTTTTCGCCGCTCTCATACGTCAGCGTTGCGACCTTTTGAAAATCGTAGCTTAGATAAACTTCGGCCGCGCCGTTGATGTACTCCCACAGGTTCTCAGCGTAATAGATCTCGGGGGATCCATCCTTGGTCCACCCTTCGATATCAGGGAAAAGCCCCGCTACGTTGCTCTCTGAAGTGTGGGAGACACTCAGGGCAATGCAACACAACGCCAGGGCAGCCAGTATGAATATTCTCGAAGCCACTCGCCACCTCCAATTCCTTGATTGTTTTAATTTCAGATCAAACAACAAAATCATCCGGTACGCTTTTCAATCTCGCGATATCTTCTATACGTTCTTTGACATCGAAGCCCATGGCGCAGTCCACCTTGCATGCACTGCAATGGCTGCAAGGCACATTCGACAGATCGACCGCGCTCAGCGTTTCCTTGGCTGCGGCAAGGTTCCGGTAGCCATACGCATACATGTAGCTCCGCATCATCGTCGGAACGTCGATGTCCTTGTCGCATTGGGCAAGGCAAGTGCCGCACTGCCGGCAGTAGAGCCCTTTCATTCCATATTTCCGGCCGAGCTCGAGGTCTTCTTGTTCCTGCGGTGTCAGTGTGAGATCTTCCAATACTGAAATATCCTCCTGCAGCTGGTCGAATGTAGTAAACCCGGGTATCGCAGTATGAATATTCTTATTCTGGAGTGCCCACTTGAGCGCCGCCTTCATATTGATCTGGTGCTGCCGCTCGCGGTCCCAGTAAACGCCGGCCTGTGTTTTCATGGCAACGATCCCAAGTCCCGCTTTGACGGCTCTGGCGATCTCCTTTTCGAGTTCAGCGAGATGCGGCTGCCGGAAGTTGTACGCGGTCAGGACCACATCGTAGACCTTGCTGTCCACCGCCGCACGGATCACCTCCGGCTCGTTCGAATGTGTGGAAACACCAATGAACCGGACGCTCCCCTCCTTCTTGAGCTTCAACATCGCATTCATATACTCATCGTATAAAACGGCTTCTCTCTTCACCACACTGTGCAAATACAAGATCTCCACATAATCCATCCCCAGCCGCTGCAGGCTCGTTTTGAACTTCTCCAAGAAGGGTCCGGCTTTGGCTTCTTTGGTGAACAAACCTGTTTTCCGGTCAAGCGGCGTTCCTTCGACTTTCGTGGCGATCATATAAGAGTCCCGCGGCCGGTCCTTGACCACCTCACCGATCATCTCCTCGTTTCGACCTCTCTGATATCCGTGAGCCGTATCCAGGAGAACGATCCCGGCGTCGAGCGCGTCTCTCACCAGGTTGGGGCTGTTGGAGTTCATGACTCCCATACTGACAACGGGGAGTTCGAGGCCCGTTTTTCCGAGCTTTCGGGTGATGAATTTGCTTTTTTTCTTTTCTCCTTGCGGTTCCGCTTGCGACTCCGTACCGAGCACCGTCGGCAACACGGCCAAACCGGCAAGACCGTTAACGCTTTTCTTCAGGAAATCCCTCCGGCTTTCATCCTTTCGCTGCTTTTTCATTACTTCCTCCTGTTGTTCTAGAGTTTTGCGAGGCATCCGAAATGACTCATGTTGGATCAGCCGCCTTGCAAATCCCGCATGGTTAGCTTCTCTTTCTTCGTAAACCCTTCGGGCGCAGAATAGGCATCTGCCGGAGGTTCCTTCTCCTTGATCTCCAGGACTTCGTCGGTGGATTTTATCGTGAAACCTTTTATGACGACATCCTCATCAGAGGCGATCGAGAATCCTTTGACCGTCTCCAGTTGCTTCGCGAATTGATCCTTATAGTTCTGAAGTCTCAATAGGTGCGGAGTCATCTCATCGTACATATTCAAATCAAAAGGTACATCGGTGGTAACCCAGATCTTGACATCCCTCTCGTTGTACTTCGTTCCTTCGTACATAATCCAAGAGCTGACGTCGTAGCACCGGCACTTCCGTCCATTGATTTTTCTGGTTTTGCCCGTGTCCTCGACAAGGCCGTCCGTTTGAAACATCTGGACCCTGGCCGCATCCTGTTCGGACAGGATGTTCGTCCAGTCAAGTGGAAGTGCCGTCTCTGCATACGTCGAGTCATCCCGGTTGATGAACAGCAGAGTGTTTTTGTTCAGATCCAAAACGACCTTACGATGTTCGTGAATATAAGAGATTTTTCCGTCTCCGATCCAAATCTCGATATCCCTGTCTACCGCCGGAGTGTTGACACCGCCGTAGTAATAACCGTCCGTGTGCGACTTCTGCTTGATGAATGTGTCAGCTTGGGCCAGTGGTGCGGCAATGCAGAGGATCAACAGAACCGAAAGCAGGACTCTCATGGCTACTCCCTCTCTTTCTCGGTGTTGCTGCCTAATCGGTAGCGTGTTTCGAGTCTATGCAGGGTTTGCCGTGCGCGTGCGCGCCCCGGTGTCGGATCTTCAAAAATGGAGAGATCCGGCGCCCTCTATCGCTTGTCATCCCAGGTGCGTTTTGGGGCCAGGATCTACTGGATGATCCTGCTCACTTCTTCGCTCATCATCCCATGTGCGTTCTGGAATCTATAATAGTAGCCGGTTCTTTTCGGACCGGTCCTCGCCAATGCTGCTGATATACACTGCCGCTTTTTCTCCGGTGGGGCATTTCGTTTCACAGATGCCGCAGCCGATGCAAACCTCCGGATCGACCACGGGACGCTTTAGCTCCATTTCGCCTTCTTCCGTTTCTATCATTTCGTGTTCGAAAAGGATCGCCTTCGGGCTCGTCGGACAGTGCTCCTCGCATACGATGCAGTTCATCTTGAATGCGTACGGGAGACACCGATTCACGTCGATGAAGGCGAGACCGATTTTTCGTTTCTTCTTTTCCTCCAGCTCCAGCTGTTCTATCGCATCCGTTGGGCAGACCTGCCCGCACAGCGTGCAGTTGAATTCGCAGTAGCCGATGCGGGGGACGAGAACGGGCGACCAGATGCCTTCGAAACCCGCTTGCATGAAGGTAGGCTGTAGACCGTTCGTGATACAGACTTTCATGCATTCGCCGCACTTGATGCATCGTCTTAAGAACTCCTCTTCTTCGACCGAGCCCGGTGGGCGGATGAGGAGCGCGTTGCCCCTCGCCCTCACCGGATTCAGCCGGAACAGCGCAAGCGCCGCTAGACCCGTAGCACCCGCACCGATGAGATAGCGTCTCTTCAAATTCGTACGTCGTTTCTCGGGCTCTGGTTTCCCGAATCGGTAGGAAACCACCTGCAGCGGGCAAACGCTCTCGCAGCTCATACAGAGGACGCATTCGGCCCCCATCCATTCAGCCTCCTGATGAGGCCGCGCGCCACCAGCACACGTGACCAGGCATAGGCCGCAGTCGTTGCACTCTTCGTTATTCACTTTGTGATTGAGAAGCGAGAAGCGCGAAAGGAGCCCCAGCAACGCGCCCAGCGGGCAGAGAAACCGGCACCAGAACCGTTTGCGGACGAAATTCAGCCCAAGAATGCTCAGGAAAAGCAGACCCAGAAAGCTGCCCTGATGAAATGTCGGAAGGCCGAAGGATATTGCGTGAAGTTTTAGGAATTCGTGAACCGAGTCGCTTGCATCGCTCAGCGGGCCGAGGTTTGCGCTGTAGAGAAAATCGAATATGCCATGCGTGAGGTAATTGACGGCCGGACTGATCGCGAGGGCGAAGGACCGTATCGTAAGGGAGATTGGATCCAGGATCCCCACGAAATGAATTTGAAACACCGCCGCTATCAAGATGCCCACCAGAATATAGTATTTTGCTTTGACGCCGTAGCGGTCGAGACGGGTTTCCGTGTGTTCCTTCGGCTTCTTTTGTTTTTTGAAATAACCGACCGCGTCGTTCAGCGTGCCAAGCGGGCAGAGCCAGCCGCAGAAACCCCTGCCCAGGATGAGCGTGATGCCGACGATGATCAAGCTAAGGAGAAGCATTCCCGTGATCGTGTGGGATGCAAGGAATGTTGTTAGCAGGATGAGCGGATCGATTTCGAGGAATATCTTCACCGGATATGCGATGATGTCGCGGCCGTGATATTCCGTTTGCATGAGGAAGAAAAAGAAGATGAGGAGGAAAACAGTCTGCGAGATGATCCGAGCCCTTTTCAGGCGGGATATGTTTTTGTTCGCTTTCACCCTCTTAGACAGTCCGTTCTACAATGCGTACTTTGCTCAGGTCTTTTTCGCCAAGACCCCTCGTGTGCGCTTCACGAACGTGTGGAAGGCTATCGCCCGTCATTCCGAAAAGGGTTGCGCCGTAGGAATCGATCGCGACCTGGTCGCACGAGGCCGCGACCGTGTTCATGATCGTGACATCTTTCAGGTTGCCGCCCTGCGGGCCGTTCGCCGTCAGGATCCGAACCGCATCAAGGACCACGAGGGTCGGCTTAAAGAATGCCGCAAGGTCGACTACATTGGTATCGATTTTTTGGTGCAGGAGGTTCCGCCGACCGCCGATGATGCCCATCAGATTTTTCATCGACAGCGTGAGCCGCGCGAGCGTGTGGTGTTTCGCAATTGGGACGTTGATGATCTTGTCCGCTTCCAGCGCCTCTTTGTGTACCGGCCATTCTTTCAGCTTTTCGCCATTTATTTTTACCTTCATGAATTTTTTGTCGTCAACGAAAGAAACATCCGCGCCGGATTCTCTTGCCGCTTCGGCGATCCCGCTCTTTTTGTAGCATCGCCTTGCGCTGTTGCAGGTATTGTCGAATAGTTTGACTTTCTTGGCGCCCGCTTTGTAAGCGAGCTCGATGAGTGTGGCCACAACCGTTGGATTCGTGTTCGCAGCCTGTTCCGGTGTGCGATCCCAGCCAATGTTCGGTTTTATAAGGACGATGTCGCCCTTGCTCACGAATGCTGACATACCGCCGAGGGCGTTTACGGCTTCCATGGTGATGAGAGCTGGATCGGTGCCTTTGGCTACTGATATTAACGGGGAGCTCTCAGGCTCGGAGGCCAAGGCGAGGAGATCTGCGGGATCCAGGATGGTCGATCCGATCAGGCCGGCAGAGAACGTCTTGAGGAACGTGCGTCGCTTCATGGTTTGGGTAGTTCGGGGGTTTCAGGCGTCTTGTATGCCTTTTCTGTGATTTTCGTGCGAGTTTCCTCGAGCGGGCGGTACTCGGATTTACACGAAGAGTAATATACTAAAAGGAGTTAAGGGGTTGCAAGGGGGAAAATGTGAGGGTAGGGGGATTCCAATGAGCATCTGCTGTAACAGGGAATCTGCCGGTTCAATCTTGACGATGCGTTGATGAACGGGTCTATTAATCTTGGGCGGAGGTTGTCTTATTCGGGTTGAACCAAACAATGGGCAGGTAGGCATTGACCAGCGGAAACGGCCGGGGGGTTTAAGGGGTCTGTCCGTGTCTAGTGACGTCGATGCGCGTATTTGGACGGCCAAACAGACAGTAGTAAGTGCTTGAATGGTTTGAGGATCATTTTATAATGGGCCGATAAGGCGGCTGGTGAGAATGCGATCGATTGGTTGAAGGATGCATTTGTAGTAGGATCGAAGCTATGAAGTAATAATAGCGACCGTTTTTCCTATTCACAAAGAAGGGGATCTTTCATGAAATTCGACTTTGAAGAATACATGCGACTGGTCAGGCGGAAGAATCCGAGGTACGAGAAAATCCTGAGAAGTTCGCTACACGATCTCACAGGATACCTGAAAAAGAGCGGTGGGAGCCTTACGACGAGCGACGTCATCCGGAACTTCGACAAGATCGTCGAGGAGAAGCGCTTGAAATACGAGGACGCTCTGTCCTATATGGGAAAAATCGTCATCGAGCAGGACCTGATCGGGGCGCCCGAGGTCCGGCCGCTGATCGGAGCCTACGGTCGAAACACGACGGCCAAGGTGATCCATGACCTTGTCGAAAACTACTCCCGTGATATTCCGGGTCTGGGCATTGAGAAGTCCCGGAAATTGATAGCTGGGCTCCTGACCTTGGAAGCCAAGAACGTGAAAGCCGTACAGAAGTCGGTAGCATCGATGAAGGGAATGTTGCGGGGCAAAGGCTTTCGACACCTGTTCGATGCCTACACTCTCGACGAGAAGAAATTCAATCCCGGCAACGACAAGCGTCATCACCACCGGGCGGCGCTATGGATCTGCAGCGCCTCGAATACCCTGGGTGCGAGCAAGGTGGGAGTAATCTCGGAATTCCTCAAGAAGGCCGTTCGGGCTCGCAAGACCATCCGGAGTATGAAAGATGTCGATCACCTGTACCGGGAGATTGTTTTGAAAATCAAGGCGCCCGACAGGAAGTACCGCTGTCCATTCATGGGGAGCCCCCTCACTAGTGACAAGGGCGGGCATGCCCTGCTCGAAAAAGCGGTGAGCAGCGTCGCACGAAGCCGAATGACTTCCGACCTCGGATGCTACTTGTTCGGAGCTACTATTCGCTGCCACGGATTCACCGATGGCAACGGGCGCATTGCGCGAGCCCTGTTCGCCTTGTGCCAGCTGAGAGCCACGGGATCGTTCCAGCCGCTCTCGCGACAAGGCGAAGACAAGATCACAGGCCTCTGATAGAGTCTCTTGCGACGATCGCCCTCCACGAAACAAGGGACCAAGCAAACCAGCCTGTCAAACTTCCCCGGGAACTACGCATGGTTCGCGGTGTGATATTTCACAACTCTCAATACAGTTCCTCTTTTCACCGGATCTCTGGGGACCGATTCAATTATTTGGATTCGATCGTCACGATCACCTTGAGACGTTTCCGAGAGTCTTTCGCATAGGACTCCAGATCTTGGACTGCCTTTAAAACTTTTTCCCTTTCTCCTACAATCTTAATCGCGAGATTTTTTTCGAAGCGATACAATTTCGTGCATGGCTTCTTCTCCCAAAATTTTACCTCCTCGGCGTAATCTTTGAGCATATTATCAATAAATCTTCTCTCCTTATCCGTCCAATCTCTGGAATGCGCAACATATATTTTCTTGATCGCGCTCGTACCGTCCTTGAAACCTCTAAGGAACCGTTTATCGTCACTCTCTGCTGATTCAGTGCCCGACACCATTTCAATGAATTTTTCTCTCCCATGCTGTATATATTCCTTGTATTGCGTGTCCAGCGTATCCAGGAGTTTGCCCATTCCCGTTGGTTTAAAACGCTTTCTCCGAATTTTTCTCCACTCTGCTGCATAGAATTTCAAGGCCATAGCTTCTCCTCTCACAAGAGTGGCAACGTTAGAAGGAAAATCTTAGCAGGGGAAAACAGCCGATTTCACTTACCGGATTGCTATTTCAGGATTTCTGATGATAACGAAATAAACATTATAATTCAGTGTACACGACTTTGCCCTGAGTGCAGGTGAAACCAGCCCATGCTTCTCTTCCCAATTCCGTCCGGATTTCGCAGGTCCATTAGCGGTTTCACTAATCCCGGAAGCCAAGAAGACGGCGACGTCGCATTCGTAATGCTTCTCTGAGGAGGTTTTGAACGGTGGTGCTAGGGCGGGGGGGATTGCGCATGAGTATGGCGGGCATCGCCCCCTCCCGCTGCGCAATAAGTGCTCGATTCTCTGCGATTCGTTCTCTCAGGCCTGCGCCACCCCGCCTCCATGCGATGACTTGATCTCCTGTGTACCAGCCAGGCCAACAATAACAATGAACCCAGATGGCTCCCAGGTCAACACCGTGCATTCGTAATGTCTCGAGCAAGTTTATGATGTGATATGGCGTTGGCTTATAGTGGCCGCTCTCATCCGTGATTTCTCTCACCTCGCCATTCACAATTTTAATAGTTCCGGAGCACAATATAGTGCCGCCCGCAAGATAGGATGAGTGGAAGAAGTTATCGCGGGGGAAACTGCCGCGGTGTCTCGCCATATAGAGCTCGCGGCTCATGCTCAGCGCAAAGCCTGCGTGCCCCGGACGCATCATCTTACCGCGCGCTTTATCAACTGCTTTGGGTTGGACTCCTCCCAATTTTCTCGAATCCGCCGGCACCCATTTGGTCGGATGCTTACGGTCACGCATATATGCCCGCCTGCCCTTGAATTTTATCATTAGGAATTCACGAGATAGCTTACGCTTATGGAACTTCACGCGAGTTATGTACCGCGCGACATTCGGAATGCTATCGAGGTTGGCGCCATGAGGCGTCAGAATGCGACCAAAGCATTCCTCGAGCCTTTGCGGCAAAACGTTAACATTGCAGTTGAAGATCCTGCAGAGCTCATCGATGACAGTAACATAAAGGCTCCACATGCACCAGCCGATGACTGAATTTGGGTTTTGCTGACCCACAAGAGGGGGATGGCGTTTCTCTTCCTCCTTGAGAAACATATCGCACGCGAAGTAGAGATTCCCGAGTGCTGCTAAGCGATCCCAATTCGCGGCGGCGTCGTAATCGTGCACTGAAGCATATTCTGCGAGGCATTCATCGACGTAGGCGAGCAGTTGAGAGGGACATCCTGCACGGATATCGGGAGGCGTCATGTTCTTCCATTCCTTGGCGGTCGGTAGCTTATCCATGGCGGCATCGAGCTTCTCATGCTTACCGCTAACCTCGCCTTTTAGGATTAGTTTCGGACGGTCATGGAACACGGGCTTGGAATACTTGCTTAGCTTGGTGTTGTAATCTTGGAGGAAGGCGCGGATATAATTGTTGTCATACTTATAATATGTTGCATCTGCCCCTTCTTTCAATTGCCTGCACGCTAAGTGCAAGTCCGGGTACTTGCTTTTACACTTGTCGCGCCCAAGCGCAATCCAAACGAGAATCAGCGTTTGTACCAGCTGCCTGCGATCTTTCCCCAGGCCCACGACCTGCAAGTCATTGTTTACCCTGCCTCTCGCTGAAAAGTTATAATCGTTATGCTTTCCCACTTTGTGTTCGATCCAGCCCGCCAGATGCGGCCAATGTTGGGCGGCATAACGAAGTGCTGCCTCGTATCGCATGTTCATTCTCCTCTACTGAGCACCTGGAGGCGCTCGGCAAAACCACCGTAACCACTTGTTACGAGACGCCATTGAAAACGGGGATCGCGTTTATTTCGTCTCTTCGATGACATTGTTCGGATTGCTGACGGTGACGACGCCGCCGATACCGCACGTCAGTGTGCTTGCGTCGGTCAGAACGGGAATGTTATTGATCTTTTTTACGATCGAACCAGGCATCCATGTGCCTACGGGCGCCAAGGCGCAGGGGGTGGGAACGCCTGAAGCCGATGCAGTGAGCGTCTTGCAGGTGCCGAAGGGCGGAATATTGGCTCCCGGCGCCGTATCCTGGATCGTGGCGACCAGCATGCCGTTGATCTTGACGACCTGCTGGCTCGTGACGGTCAGGGGAGCCGGTGCGTCGCCAAGAGGACATTTACACATCGCGCCCTGGCAGACTACCTTTGGCATGGCTTACCCTTCGCTGGCAAGTAGGATCCCCGCCTGCGTTCGGCGGGGGGACGGCGGCAACGTCAAGATTTCTTTTTTTTGACCTTTCCCAAAGCCGTATTCAGTCCGACAACAGGAGGGGCTATCCCGGCTTTCCGCTGCGCATCATCCACACGCATCAGTCGCATTGTGTAATCGCTTTCGTCGACTTGAAAGCGCAGAACGTAATCCAGGTTCAGTGGAATAGCGCGTTCGAGCGCCCTCATGATGCATTCGACGACGTCCGGGCGTTGTCTCAGCGTCGTCGCCTGTGACATTTTTAGCTCGACGTCGATGGTCACGGTCCAAACAGTTTCCGCCGGGCTGGCACCCAGCGCAATATCGCGGCCGATGGCCGCGTGCCCAAGGGCGAAGCCTGAACCGCTCGCTTCCATCATGGGTTGGCTCCCAATTCGCCGGCAGGCAAAATCCGTCACTACGAGAATTTGGTCGGCCGCCTGGGCTTCCTCCCTGCTTCTCGAGAGCAGAATCGAGAATCCCAGACGAACAACCGTTTGGACCAGCTTGTGCAGGCTCAGCCTGTCGTTGCTTGACGAGAGAATGTAGGACCGCACATGACGCCAAACCCGATACTCGTAGTAGCTTCGAAGCAGCGCGGCCAGGTCATCGATATCGCCCATTTCTGTCTGTGGCGCGGCGGAAACAAACCGGCTTTCCAATCTGCCTCGAATGTAGTTGTCCCTCTCGATTGGATGCGCTCTGGCAGACACCCGGTTACCTCGCTTCCAGGATGATGCGGCTTCCAATGGGCGCGCGGTCGTTCAGATACCCCTGAATCATCGAGATGTCTCGTGAGTCGAGGGGTTTACCGCCCCTGTTTCTCAAATGAACTACGGTGACACGCTGCCGGGCGCCCTCGATGACTCGAAGCTCCGTTCCCGGCTCATGGATCTCCACGTCTCGGTATCCCAGCCCGGTGATGAGATCCTCGATCGTCGCTAACAGGGTGTCTCTGTACAAGAGCTTTTGAGGTGGAATGGCGTGCCCGAGGATCAAGCGGTTGTACCAGTCCGACTCGTCCGACCTTGCACAATCGCCACCACCGAAACAGGCCATGATGGTGAAAGCCGATTGAAGGAGCGCCGATGCTTTGTGCAACGGCTGAAATGTTTCCGTCTCGTTATATTTGTAGCGATACCCAGATATGGTGTTCCCATGGGTCATCCACATGAAAAACTGCTTTGCTTTTTCGGTGTCCTTCTCCCCGGGTAGGCTGTAGTGGTTCAGCACCGGTCCGGACGGATCGATCTGAACGGAAAAAACAGGGCTTCCGGAATCTGCGGGCCCCAGGAACTCCTTCCGCCCCGCTTTCCGAAACGGAAAAATCCCAGCAGGTCCGATTGGTTTCATCCCCGAGCTGCGCACGAAATTGGCGAACGTCTCATTCGGTTCCCAGGCCTTGAGATCGACGTTCATGACCGGCAGGACGTTCGCGAAAATGGAGATTCCCGAAAGCGAGGGCTCACCAATTCCCGCATCCAGATAAAGCCTTTTGAGCGATTCCTCGCGGAGGCGAAAATGCAACTCGAGCGAATCGGTCTCGAGTTCCACTGTTTGTCCATCATAGGACGTTAGCTGAGGTCCAAACTCCAGCCGAAACACGAACGGCGACAGCAACTGAGCCGCGTAGTTCAATGGGAAGCAGAGACTCTCTGCTGCACGCTCGGGCACCCACGACGAAAGCGTCCACTTGGGCTCGAGATCGAGAGAACGATCTCTCAAACGCAGCTCCACGATGATCTCTCGACCCGCGCTTTCCATCGCGCGGCTGATTGCCAGGAGTTCCTCCGGGGTCCAGATCCGCTGCTCCCTGCGGTAGTCCCAGGGAAGCACCGCAAAATGAATATCCACCTTTTCCCATCGATCGTTCGGCTTGAGCTCCACCGTCTTCTCGAACTTCGATATTTCCTTGCCCTGTTCTACGTCGATGAGTGGAATGGTGACATCCACTACTGGGGTGAAGAACGCTATTTCATAAGGAGTCTCGGAAGCCGACTCCTCGTCCGTCTTGAGCGAGATGAGGTCACCTGGCCGCCAGCGCTCCGGTCCCCCCTTCATCCTCGTAACCCAGGATTCGCTCGAAAGAATGGAAACTGCGGGCAGCGCTGCGAAACCGGGGATGAAAAGGCCCGTCGCATCCTGAATGAAATCGCCGAAGATCTTGCTTTGGGTAAAGCTTTCGATCTCGGCGAGCAGTTGCTTGAGATGATCGTCCTTTTTCGCGGGCATTTGTTATGCTTGCTGGTTAGCCAACGTCCAGCTTCATTGTTTTGAGTTTAATGCCTGTCGAAGCATCGAGCGTGATCGACCCTTTCGCTTTGAATTCAATGTCATTTGGATCCATTTTGATTTTCGAGCCGGCCGCATCGATCTCGACGAGCTTCCGATCCATACGAACCTCAACGTCCTTATTCTTCAGCTTGATGTTATCCTCACCTATGCTGATCGTCTGCCCGTCCACCGTTTGCAGTACGAGAGTTGCATTGGGCTGGCCGACCTTGTCTCCAGCCGTCACGCAGCCCAGCACGACGGGATCCATATCGTTTTGACCCCAAACGACCAGCACTGTGTCACCTTTCCTTGGCGGCAGGAAGTGCATGTGCTCCTTCCCCCACGACGGTGCGGCGATTCTCAACCAAGGTGTCGATCGCTGATTCCCATCCCACGGGAACCTTACCCGCACCCGGTTGAGGTCGTCGTTCGTATCGTCGACGACGGCTGTGGAGGCAGTGAGTGCGCCCGGTTGCTGGTCGGCATCGGACAGAACCGCTTCTGGATTGGTCGCTTCGAACTGCCAGATAACTTCCCAATTATCATAATCACCAATGCATTGAACGCTGCGGACAATTGCTGTTTCTTCACCTGATCCGGCGCCAATGCCTTGGATATTCACTTTGGCACCGAGCTTGATTGGCATCATCACGCGTCCTTGGATCACGAATCGGCCCGCCGCTTGCGATCGCAAGAAGCGGTTCGCGAGGTGCGTCGTATCATCGTAGCTCGTATCCTCGTGGACGATATGGAAGGTTTTTTTGGCATTATCGCCCTTCTTGCGCAGATCGATGGCAGCATCCTGAATCTTTCCGAACTTCCCCCCTTTGAGCTCGAGCTTGGAAGTGTGCGGGTTGTTCTTCACATATGGCAGGGATTCGACCTCGACCTGTTCGGCTCCGAGGTGCGTGTGAATCATAAATTCCGTGATATCCTTCCCCAGCTTGAATGAGTAGGACTGGGATGTGGGGCTCATTCCAACATATATCGTTTCACCGTCACACCAGATCTGACTGCCAAACTCCGATAGTAGTCGTTTGACGAATCGAAGGGCGGACTCCTGGTACTGGATGGCAAGCTTTACATTAAGGCTGTTGGAGCCGCCCAGGTACTCGAGATATACGTCCGACGGCGCCACGCTGGAGACAATGTCCTCGATGACCTGGTCGGCAAATACATTGGAACCGATTACCCCATCGAACTTCGCCAGCGGATCGGTCAGCGTGAGCCAGAAACCACTCGAATCGGAATTGTATTGGATTCCGGCCACGGTCCCGACAAAACGCCAGTCGTCGATTTTGCAGATCACTTCCTCGCCGAGCGTCTCCTGAACTGAGGCGTAAGCTCTCATGGGGGGATCTTCGGTGGTCTGGCGGGGATGCAGCTCGATGTTCATTATGCCTATCCCGCCAAGCGTCTGAACGGCTTCGAAGCCGGCGACGGCGTACTTTTCCAGGAACTTCGGCTTACCCTCGAAGGCGAGCACGCAAATGCACCTCCCATCGCTGGTGCTGTTATGTTTAGACAGCGGTCCGTTCCGGCATTCTATTCGGCGAACAACTTCTCACGGCCGTCGTGTTTGAAATCTTCTCCGGAAATACTGATTTCGGTTGCAACGAACGTGAACGTGAAACCGAAGTTGTCATCGTGCTCGGACACAGTCGTGTCCATATCAGAGATCCACGCTTTATCAAACTTCACCGTTTGGATCGCCTGGCCCTCTTTTTTATCGTCGTGTCCCTTGAAAACCGATATTTGACCTTTGCCTTTTGCTTTGGCGTTTGCGTGCTGAGTTCTGGCAAAGTTAAAGAAGTCCTTGGCGGGCGATGCCTTCGGCGGAACCTCTATGTCTACTCTAATCGTATTTGGGATACAATCGGCCAGCTGCGTGGACCCCGCGCTCTGCAGTGACACATCGAAGCTCGTGACCTTGTAATCCTTTCCATTCCATTTCATTTCGATTACCACTGTTCATCCTCCTTGATGAGTAAGAACCACCTGCAAAAACCACGACGGCACGATTCAGCGGCTCGCTAAGCTTCACCGGCTTCCTCTCCCTCGTCACGGCTTTCCGCGTCTATCTCAAAACTGTCCGCCGTACTGGACCAGTTAACCGAAACTTTGATCTTGTAGCGGCCCAACTCGTCTTTCTCGCACATCGGGAGCTTCCAGCCCATGATTTGCTTTTTATCCATCATGTCCTGGAGATAGCGCTCCACTTCTTTCTTGATCACCGTCGGATCTTCCTGGCCGCCCACGTATCGTTCGAGCTGCGTGACGAGGAAATAGTAAATCCGGTTCTTCGTCACGCGGGCCTGCGATTGAATGAGCGGCACGGCCTGGTTGCCCAAAGATTCGACATCGACGGCATCCTCGGGAAAGACAGTTGCGCCCCCGTAGACGCGCACCCCGGGCTCATTTGGATCCTGGCTCGGCGTCGTCGTGTAAGCATAGTTGAACTGCTTATCTACCGCTTTGCGCCAGGCATCGAGTTTGTCGACGACATTCACCGTGTTCATCTCGGACGGCTTCAGCTTTGGGTGAATGATCGGATTGAACCACTGGCCTTTCTTCTCCCTTTGAAAATATCGAGTCATCTGGGCGGCAAAGGCCGTATTGAGTCCAACGGTGAGCGGCTCGTTCTCGTGGTACTCCTTGTAAGCGTCGCGAATCACCAAATCGTTGGCGACGACCGATGCATGAGACAGGAGTTCCTGCTCTTCATCGTTCACGGAGTTGACGTCCACCTTCCATTCCTTTGCAACCTTTCCGAAGGAGTCCTTGGTGTTCTTGAGCGGCAGGCTCCCGATGATGTGCAGGTGATACTTGTCCGCGAGCCGCAAGTACGGGATCAGCGACATCGATTCCCCTTCGATTTTTTCGAACGGTAGAAACATAAAGCTGCGATACTCGCCACGTCCGATATTGTAATTCGTCGACTTCAGCTCGTGATCCAACGCCTTCTGGAATGCCGGTTTGATGAGGTAGTTCGGACAGAGGAGCATCGACGTTTGTCCTTTGGGGAGGGCCGACGCGCCAGCATGTATCGAGTTCGCTTTCCACATGACCAGCTGATTGGCAAGTATCTCACGGGGACGGAGCCGTTGAAGCATCTGTCCCACGCCGATGTTGATCGCGCTTGCAAGGGCTTTTTGCGCTTCACGTAGCTTCGTGAGCTCAACGTTCTGCTGTTTATCGGGATCGAGTGAATCGGCGACGAGATTCAGCACCTCCGCCATGATGAGCTTCTTCCGGTGGGTGAAGTTTGGGCTCACCCTGAGGTCCTTGTTCGTCGCCCACTTGGCATTGAGAATATCGAGCTCGGTGTTCTGCTTGGTTTTTGAGTTGAGGATCTCATCCGCCCGAGCCGCTGCTTCCGCCTCAACGGGCTCGACCCGCTGAAGCTGTTCGATGCGTCTCCTTGATTCGTTCATTTCGGGAGCCATTACTCACCTCCCTGAAATAGCTCGTTCACTTCGCCTTCCGTAAATCCACCCTCCTGAATCGCGTCATCGGTGGTGACGGTGTAGCGCATGAACCGATCCTTGGTGTTTTCCACCGCTTGCCGGAGACGTGCGGTGGACTCGTCCGTCTTGCTGTCGATTTCGTTGAGGGCTTCATCCTGGAGCTCGGCGGCAAGCTGCCGGGCTCGCTGGGCAACGATTTTCTTGTCCTCGTCGCTCATCGTACCGACGAAGTCCAACGCAGCGGGATCCTTGACAAAATGAGTAACCGCGTTGAGCTTGGCTTGCAGCTGGGCGAGAAGCGCAGAGCGCCAGATGAGCTCCTTCGGGTCGTCGATCCATTTGGCGTCGTCCACGGCAAAGCGGTCCGCAACGACTTCACTGAGCGCATTGAATCCCTCACCGGTTGGATTCAGGAAGACATTGCCCGTGTATTCCGATATCTTTTCGAGAAGAGCTTTCAGCGTGTCCTTGCCTAGCTGCTTGTCGAAATCAATCGACCCTTTCACGGGGCACCGGGCAAAGATGTCGTTTTCGTCCTTGACGCTGTCGAGCAAGACGAGGTCGCTCATACCCTCGTCGACGCCGATATTAATGTTTTGATCCAGCGCGCCTTCTTTGGCGGCCCTCGCAACGGGATCGCCTTTTATGATCTGCGCGCCTTTTTTTGGTACCATGAAAAAACCTCCAGCATTAGTGCCGGCTCATTTGATTTTCAGCGAGCCATCGTCTCCAACGCACAACTTGTAATTTCCTCCAGATTTGATGCTTCCTTTTATGTAACTATCGCTGATCACACGGGATATGGTGCCTTCGACAAGCCGCTGCACGGAGCGGGCTCCCGTCGTTCGGCTGTCAATCTGCGATATGATCCAGTCCATCGTAGCATCCTCGACCGAAATGCTGCAAGTTATTATCTCACTCGTAGCTACCTGATTGATGACGCGATCGATTTCCCTGTGGGCGATCCTTTTTAGCGTGTCGTTCGAGAGGCGGGAAAACGGAATGATCTCCAATCGGTCGACGAACTCGCGCCGGAACGTCGGTCCCTGCTGGTGGGGATTGTGGGGATCACGATATTGCAGCAGCATCTCGCGAATACCGGCGTCGTCACAGTCTTCGACATCGGCAAGTGCGTTCGACGTCATGACAAACACAGAGTTTTTGCAATCGACGATCCGCCCATGGTTGTCGGTGAGATGTCCGTCGCTCAAGACTTGAAGCAGCACGTCGAACACGCGGCCGGCGCCCTTTTCGATCTCATCGAACAGAACCACGCTGTAAGGATTTTCCATCAAACGGTTGGTCAGCTCGCCACCTTCGTCATAGCCCACGTACCCCGGCGGAGGTCCAACGAGGCGCTGGTAGCTCTCGGGCGTCTGAAACTCGGACATATTGAACCGCACGAGCGCCCGGAGACTTCCCATGAGATACTCGGCGACGGCTTTGGCAAGCTCCGTTTTACCCGTGCCCGGCGGCCCCACGAAAATGAACGACACTTTGGTCCTTGCCGGATCGCTCAATCCCAAACGGAGACGTTGAATGGCGCTGGTCATTGCGTTCGTCGCTCTCTTCTGATCGTATACTCGGCTCTCGAGGTATTCCTGAAGACCCTTGAGCCTTGCGTGTTCCATTTCGGACAATCTAGATATCGGTATACCTGATTCCCGCGAGATCACTTTGAGCACGGTCTCCGTGGTAACGGGGCCATCTGTTTTTTTACCCGTTTCACGATCGTCCCGAACACTTTGAAAAGCCGAGTCGAGAATCGAAATCGCTTTCGCGGGGAACCTCAGCGACGGCAGGTAGCGTTCGCAGTTGTTGATGACCGCGTTCAGCGCTTCGTCTTCTATGCTATATCCAAAGTGCTTCTCGAATCGCGGCAGATGCATTCGCAGCATTTCGAGAGTTTCTTCTCGGGTGGGCTCATCTATTTTCACAACTTCAAAACGGCGCACGAATGCATCGTTCGGACGGATTTTCCCCTCGAAATCCTTTGTCGTGGTCGCCGCGATCAATCGGAAAGCGCTCCGGCTGAGGTAAGGATTGAACAAACCGAGAAGATTGCTCGAACCGGTGCTGCCTGGATCGCCAAGGATATGAACCTCGTCGAGAAATAAAATGACGTCCTTGCGAACGATCGCTGCGTCGATGATCTGCTGCAGCCGTTCCTCGAGCTGTCCACGATAGCTCGCCCCGGCAATCAGTGATGAGCAAGAAACAGAATAAATCTGACAGCCCTTGAGCCACTCCGGTGCCTCGTCCGTACTGGACCATGCGGCGAGCCCCTCGACAACGGCTGTCTTGCCGACACCCGGATCACCGATGATCATCGGGTTCGGGCGTACGAGACGGCCAAGAATGCCGGCGATGTGCCGGATCCGGTCCATGCGTGTCTTTGTAAGGTCGATATCTTTGGTTTTGACGGATTCGGAAAGGTTATCGGCGTAGCGGGCTAGAACATCCTCGAATGTTTTTCCCGCTTTTCCAGCTGGAGCGGGTCGCGATGTCGAGGTCTTCGAGTCGGCCGCACTCTCGGCGATGGCCGGGTTTGTCTTGGCGAATTCAACGAACACCTCATCGACCGAAAATGGTGCGGTCCGGAGCTCGTTGGAGACAAATCCCAAACCGGTGCTCAACATTGACTCGACGATGTCGTGTTCGTTCAAGAGGCGTTCGAGCTCGCGCCCTTTTGCGACAAGATCGCTCGCACTAGCCGCTTCGAGGATGGGCTCCGTCGTGCCCGAGTAGCGGGTAGTGGACTTCTCGGCGGTCGGTGCGCACCAGTTCACCGCCTCTTCCGGATCGGCACCGGTACGCAGAAGGGCATTGTCGAGAAGTCCGCTCTCCAGGGCAACGAGCAGGATCTGCGGCCCTCGGAAGTAACGCTGGTTGAACTTGACCGCCCGTTCCCGAGCTTTCTCGATAAGGTCGAGACCGCTCTCATCGAGCCAGTGGTTGACGTCGGCATGTGTGGGCATATGCGAACCCCGCTTCGGCTCAAGTCAGTGTTTTTGAGCTACGGATCAGACGCCGCGTTGCCTCATATGGTAGTTGCTTGACACTGAGCTTACCAAATCACAACGATCCCGGCAAGCAGCCGTTCGCTTCGAACGCGCGGGCTTTAATCCCGCAATGGCTCGTGTGGAGAGAAGCTGGCGGGTTTCTGTGGCGGCTGGTTAAAATGTCACATTGAATTGCAGTGACCGGGGTCCCGGCACGAAGCGAAATGCCAGACCATCATCCGAGCGATCCGGATCAGATTTGCTCAAGAATGGCACGCCTTCGCCGCGGAGATACCTGTAAAAGAGAACTCCCGTCGCCACAGCCGCAACACCGGTGACGATCCAAAGCGCCGTCGACGTCCCCCCGTCCGTTGCCGCGGCTCCGCCTGCCGCTCCCCCGGTAACGGCCAGGCCGCCGATCGGCCATAATATGCTCATCCTCCCGGAGAACATCAGCTGTGCTTCGGCCGCCAGACCTCGCTTGTTATCGCGAACAACAAGGGTGCCCGCCTGTTTACCGGCCCTGAGGCCCGTGACAATTATTTTGCCGTCTTCCTCTCTGGTTGTCCCTCGTCCCGCGGGTTTCACTTCGGAGCTGACGCTCGCAGTAATCGTAGTGATCGGGATATCCACTCGATTGTGATACGCTATTTCGAACGTCGCTTCCTGCTGCTTGCCTATGGTTGCTTTTGGCGGTTTTATTTTGATGGCCGCCGGCTCGTAGAAGCGATTGAGCTCACCCGAGACCTTCGATTTGATTCTTTCGCTCCAAGCGAATTCAGCGACCGCTTTCGCCCCACTCTCGTCCCGCGGCTCAACCATGACTCGCCACAAAAGCGTTCCGAGTTGGTATCCGCCTTCTTTGTTCAAATTATTCGAGAAATAATGATCTATAACGGGGAACATATGGTCGTTCCACACTTTGGAGTTCGTCTGGTAGTTGCCCGCTTCGATCATTTTCGCCAGACACGGGAATGTGATCCTATACTTGGCCCGCCCGAAGTAATACTCCTTGATGAGCTGCGGTGTCTTGAGCTCTTTGCAGGGATCTTCTGCTTCTTGCGCAGCAGCGCCGCCTGGAAAGCCTGCCTGAATGAGCAGCATCGAGATTAAAAAACAAGCTCGGAATCGTGACGAAAGAACAAATCTCATAAATCCCCCCCCGTACGATAACGTAACTTGATGGTCGTCTCCAGGGTATCTTGCACAATGAAGACGAACTCGCTCTTTTTTCTAACCCCGCCCTCGCCGGGATCGGAACTGATGAACAGATCGTCTCCCAGAGCAAACTTGATCTCGTACTCTCCCGGCATCAGATCGAACTGCCAGCTCAACTCATCCTTTAGTCCATATTCGAAACCGTTGAACATCAAGGGCACCTTCAGGTTGTTCATGCTGCTTGCTCCCTCGTAGCCGACGATCCTGACGGGAGTTGTCTTCCCTGAGTACGTTGTGTCCACCACTGCCAAACGCTCCGTCCACATGCTGTCCGTTTCACTAACGCCGCCGCGAACCGATTTTTTCAACAGCAATGACTGCTTCCGAATCGGCCGTTCCCTCGGAAAAACGTAGACGGTATGGAGGCCCGCCTTGAGGCTTGCAGTGGGTTTATCGTTTTTGAACGGGATGAAATCCGTAGACTCGTCGATCTTTATATTGCACTCGAAGGGCGCTTCGAACGTTACCTGAAAGCGCGGAACATCGGTTTTCGCAAATACCCAAAGGAAGAGCACGATAATCGGCAGGAGGATGCCCAGCGTGATTGCGTAGCCCGTGTAAGGCCCGCGGAAGGCGTAATAAAAACAGGGCGGCCAGTCGAACCAGATCCGGGGTTTGACTTCGACCTCGAGATCCGTTTCGAAACCCTGCTCGGCGAGACTCAAGCCCAGATTGAGCTTTTTATCGGGGGCCTGGAGCTTGAATTGCTTTACGTCCTTGATTTCCCTTCCGAAAAACCTGTGCTTCCCGCGGATTTCGTTCAGCTTGTCCTCGATCTGACCGATGAGCTGCTCGCTCGGGCTAACCGCCACAGTCTCGTTGATGCTGAGCGTCTTGCGTTTGCCGAAGTAAATCTTTCGCTGATCATCCGGGTCATCAGCTTCGATATGCATGCGCAAGTTGACACGGGAAGCGAGGTAGCGAACGATGATATCGTCGTGCTCTTTGATGCCGGGCGCCGCTTTGTGGATTGGAAGCTTTGGGTTCAGGCGCACGCCGCCGTGTTCGATCAGGACGTTTTGAAATGTGGCTTCGGGATGCAACAATCCCTTTTCAACCGCCTTAGGGACGATACGTGCAAGGTTCTCCTCAATGGTGGAGTCGTCCTCAAAGGTCGTGAACGCCTTCCGATCCTTCCCAGCCGCATCCCTGTATACAATCTTGTAAGTTCCCATTCAGATCGATCTTGCTCTGTGGGCTGTACCTAGATGATCTCCAAGTCCTCGATGAGTTGCCGAAGCTGTTCCATCGATCGGACGAGCAATGGTTCGGTGTTAATGCAAAGATCCTCCCAGGTCAGCCCCTTGATATCCGGCCGTCTCGCGTACAACTTTGGCAGATTTTCCTCTCCGTACGCGCGAGCGAAGTACCGCTCGTGCCAATCGGAGAGAGGGTATATCAACTCGAAGAATAACGTTGCTGCGCTGATCTTCAGCAGATTCTGGATCAGCCCCAGCTTCGAGAGAAGAAAAGTTCTAAGAACCAATATGTCCATGGCCTTGAACAAGAGCTCGCCGTCGAATTCCCCAACCAGCGTCTTAGCTTGCTCCGCCCTCTTCCGCGACACCTCCGAGATGAGCGTATTGAACAACTTCGACAGGCCGTCGATGTCGCCTCCGAACGCGCGGGCATGCTCCAGCCGCAAAACCGGAGGTATATAATCCTCACGCAGCTTCATCTCGGGTCCCGCGCTTTCGAGGAGCCCGAGTGCAATGAAATCTGCGAATGCGTTGTAGATGTTCGACTTATATTGAGACACCTCAATGAGTTCCAGTGCCACCGCCGGATAAGCGAGTTCGATTTCCTCCGAAGAGGCGGCCACACCCTCCTGCTGTAAGAACCGCCCTACCTGATAATCCACCTTTAGCCCGCGCCGAACCTCGGGCCGGGCGGCTACGACGTATTCTCCGGGTGGGAAGTTTTCCTTTTTTTGCACGACCTTGAGATGCGGCACCGGCCACCCAAGACGCCTCCCACTGCTTTCAACGCCGATGAAAAGCTGTCCGCTGGGAGTCAGCGCCTTTAGGGTCCGGGGCAGCTTGAAGGTGATTCCGACAGTCTGCTCCTGATGGTTGACCTCGAGGATCTCGATGGGCTGCATCCGAGCGCCGACAGACGTATCGACATCGATAATGCCCGGCTGGTCCATGTGGACCCGGTGTGTCTCGGCGAATAGATGGCTCGAGCGCTGGTCGGCATGCGAGAAATGAAGTTCGTTGACCAATAGGCCGTCGTACCAGTTTACACCCAAGAGTCTTTCTATGTTATCACGAGCCATGATTTCCCTTCGCGGCGCTTTGACAGATACAATACACGTTCGACGAGTCCGTTGGGGCCACGCCGAGACTTCTGGGAGCTAGCCTATAATCTAACATACGGGCTGTCAAGATTTTAGTAGCACTTACCTATGGACTGTCAAGATTATTAGTAGCACGAGACAGGCCCTGGAGTAAAGAGAATCACATGATCGGCGATTGAATTCACAGCGGTTGTGCTGCCGCGTGAGGAATACACCAGATGATGTGACCGGGGCCTTCAGAAACGCCACCGTATCGACAGCCCTACGGTGCCTTTCGGAGCAATGCCGAGCTGGACGTTCGACTCAGAGAGCCGGGAGCGCGCTTGGACCACTTTGAAAATGCCGTAGCTCATCAAGGCAGCGCCCACGCCGATCAGGATGTAATTGACGGCGTTGAGATGTCTGTCATCTCCGAATCCCGCTACCGCCCCGACGCTGAGCGCAAGAAAGCCTCCCCCGGTGAGCGCGATGCCCGTCTTCTTCTCACCGCTCCTGATATTTGTCGCATGAACTTCCTCGCTTTTCAGCGGGATTCCTGCTTCGGGGAGACTGGACTCTCCCGGAGGTTCGACCGGGATCCCCTGTTGAATATTGTCACCTTGCTGGCCCTCTTTTTCCGTTTTCGCAAAGCTCTGCTGCCTAAGGCTCGCTAGATCGATGATCTGCTTAGCCTTGAATATTTCCAGAATGATCTTATCAACGTCACGCGCGTCGAACGTGACAAGCTTGGACTCGCGACTACCGACTTTCTCCAATAGTATGGTGATCTTTTCGACGCTCAGCGGATTGAGTTGGATGGTATTCCTGTTATTGAGCTCGCCCTTGTACCTCTCGCCGTTTTTGAGGATGATGACGTCCGCACGGCAAGGTGACACTGTGAACGACAGGACGATAAGCGCTGCGATCCATCGCATGGACAACCGCCTACTCCGAGTGAGGCAAGTGCTGGCCGATTCCATCACAGAAATATACCACAGATTGGACAAATACTCTCAATCAAACTACGAGATCTCGTGATTTTTGGTGGGAGCATGGACTTGGTTGGAGGACAGTGATTGCTGTGGTGACCGGTATACGAGCTGTCCACTGTTCCATCGCTGGGCGTTTGAATTGCTCTGTTGGTGGTCGGATCTCGAAAATCGCATTAGCAGCGTAAAGCCGCTACCGCGGTTCAGCTGCGCCAGCTCAGTTCTTCTTCGGCTCTTGGGGCTCCGGCTTCAGGTAAGGTATGGCTTCAACGACCAGTTTGACGTCGGCGTAGTCCCCTTTCTTATCGTCAATCCTACCGTCATAGACTGTGATAGATCCTGGTGATGGGATAAGGCTTTCAGCGATTCTTTCATGCGCAGTGCGATTCCAAATGAGTCCTTCCCAAAGCTCAAACGAACCAGACACGCTAACGATTCCTTCCTTGGTTGCCTTCATCGCGAGCAGCATGTCCAACCGCACCTCGCCGCCAACTATCTGAGTCGAACGGCTTATTTGCGCGGAGGGATGGTCCGGGATCAAGTTGATCGTGTGTTCGATCGAGAAGGACTCCTCATCATCGGCCGAGATAAAGTCTACGTCGTGAATGAATCCCGTACACTTGATCTTCACAGTCACGCCCGCAATCTCTTTCGGTAGTTCTGACTCAACCACCGGCACGGGCACCTCCTGCGGTTTCGGCGGACGAAGCAGTTGCGGAACAACCGCAGTGATAGCCGCAGCCTAGACGACAGCACAGGCGCTGACTATAGCCACTTTGAGGCGCTGAGAACTTCCCCCGCTTCCTGAATCATCGCTCATATAAGCCTCCGGATTCGCTCGTTAATGGTTTGGCGCTGGGCTGGGGTGCATCGCCTTCGCAAAATCCCTCTGTAAACTCCTAAGTTCACTTCGCCCCAACAAATCGAGCTTCGCCAGCTGCAACGCTTAGTCAGATTGCGTGTCATCCCTGCCCATCAAGTCTTCCAAAATCAAAGGCACACCTGAAGTCGTTATCTTGACACCTAAAAATCCCATATAAGGAAATAGTTTCTTCCTTAGGTACCACGCGGTTACAGCCAACACGATGATTAGAGAAAAGGAGATGACGGCCAACACAACATCTTCCGCTGTTCTTGATAACTCTGAAACATCAATCAAAAGGCTAACAAATGACCATGCTGAGAGCAGGATGGTTCCGCTGTAACCCCATGGGTTTCGTTTCTTGATCAGGAATGCTAAAATGATTATCCCTATTACAATTACAAGATCCTGAAGTCTTGTAATCCCGGCGACGAATACTAACAATAACATTGTCAAGATAGCGTACAACACAAAGTGGCAGAACCGATGCCTTTGGGAATGGACTGGGTCGGCAGTGAGCGATAGCAGTGTAGCTGCTGCGAGCTGATCGTCTGGATTGGAAAACTTGTTTAATATCTCCACTTGGGAACACCCATTGCGATGAGCACTTTGAACTGTAGTCACGATGCCTTCCGGAATATGTCGTATGATTTTTGTTCGCAGCATCAGTCTTACTCCTGGGGAGCTACGAGTGATCCATTATAAAGCCATAATGATTTGTAAAGATCCTCCGCGCCCCGCTTGCGAACCGCCACAGGGCCACCAGCCCCATGGCAAGACCTCCTAGCGTTAATCCTGCAGCAAGCCCATCATCTTCCTCGGAGCCATATACAACTGCACCCGAGAAGAACGCAGCTAAGCCAACGAGATACAGCACGCCGCCGCTGATCTGTTTCGAGCGGTAGTTGAGATATGGCCGCGACGCTTCTTCGCTCCTCGCCTCAAGCAGCACGGACAGCTCTTGAGATGGAAACATGCTCAGCTTAGCCACCTCCTGCTCTTCCACGCCCGATACGATTTTCGCTCCGATGAGTGATGTCTTGATACGAAGGGCATCTCTGTCATAGGTGGACTGGGCGAGCGCTGATCGAAAACCCAAGGCGATCAAGAACACCAGAAACACCAAAAGAGCATTTGCGCGATGCATGCCCGGATGCTTGCTCGCATGCAGTGTCCGGGCGATTTATTCTATAACGCTAAACGCTCCTTCTCGAGTCCATCCTCTACGCAGGCCGCATAACTACCCCGCGACGATCCAGCCGAAGCAGATAATGAAAACCCAACCCGATGAGATACACGAATCCCGCCGCCCACACTACATCGCTAAAGAAATGTGATCCCTGTATCATCCTTCCAAGGCCCATGAGCGATCCGTAGAATAATCCCAGCGCGAGAAAAAGGATTGCCCATTTCCGCGATGACCTCCGGAGGAAAAAAAACGGCGTAAACCAGTAGAAACCCATCGACGCGTGTCCGGATGGAAATGATTCCCCCTCCCCCGCGACTCCCTTTTCCCATACAGGAAGGTACGTTTTCTCGCCGGCGAAGACCTGGAGATCCAGCGGGCGCGGCCTTCCCCACCGCTGCTTGAAAGTGGTGTTCACGATGAGGCCGGGCCCGATCACCATCACCAGCGCAAGAAAGATCGCGACGATCCGGTACGGCTTGATCCTTCGAATCCAAAAGGAGCCGACGAATACTGCAAAAGACGCCCACGCCACGACCTGAGCCGGAATCGTTCCGTATTCATAGAGAAATCGCCAGGGCTGCTTCTCACCATGAACCCAGCCTTTCGATGGATCGAAAAACCGGCCCTCGATATCCACATCAATGTTCGTGAACCGAAACAAAAGGGTCAATCCCACCAAGATCGCAAGAGGAATCAACCAATCGAGCAACACTCGTCTTTTTCTTTGCATCAGGAATCTCTGTTTGTAAAAACGAAGCACGTGCAATAAGGTCCGTGCAGTATATCCCCACCAAAGGATCCCTGCAAGCATTCTGCACGAGGAGGGTGATGAACCAGCGCACAAAGCGAGCAAGGAGTGCTGCGTGATGGGGCGAACGAATGATTGCAAGGAGCAAGTAGGAAGGCTCTGCGGGGGTGAACGAACCGTTGCGTGAAAGCAAGTAGGAAGGCTCCGTGGGGGTGAACGAACCATTGCGTGGAAGCAAGCAGGGAGGCTTCGTGGGGGTGACGAACCGTTACGCGGAGCAAGCGAGGATCCTCCGCCGCAGGCGGATAGCCGAGCGATGCGGGAGCGTGGTGAGGAATCCCCCGCGGAGCCTACCCCACAAAGAATGCTGCGTGACGGGGGTGATGAACCGTTACGCGGAGCGAGCGAGGATCCGCCGCCGGAGGCGGCTAGCCGAGCGGGAGCGTGGTGAGGAACCCCCACGGAGCCTCCCATAAGGAACGCAGCTGAGGAAACACCCCGCCCTCTTCCAGCCTTGCCTCCCCTCCACCTTGTCGAAGTACACCCAATCAAGGTATAATGCTTCCCAAATTTCCAAACGCATGTATCGGGATGAACGCACAAGGAGGCTCGGGAAAATGATCAAAAGGCTTCTCTTCCTTCCCGTCTTAATTGTTCTAATCGGTGCCGCCACTGCAAAAGCCGACATCTCCGTTAAAACCATCGACTTTTTAAAGATTCATGACATCTCGATAAATGCCGCCGGTCCACTGCTCGTTCAGATGGACAACGAGCGAAACCGCCTCATCGTGGCCAATACTCTCAGCTCATCATTATCGATCATCAACGGCGAAACCCATTACGTGACGAATATCCCGCTCGAAGGACGCGCACTCCAGCATCTCAAAGCCGAAGCCATGACCTTCAGCCCAAAGACCGGCGATGTTTATCTCATCGGAGCAAAATGCATTTTTATCGTTTCTCCGGAGAACAACACAGCCAAAACAATCCCTACCGATGTCCAGTTCGAGTCCATTGCCGTGGATGAAGCATCGGGAAATGTTTTCATCACCGGACGCGAGAGCAAATCGCTGGGTTTTTACGAAGCGAGATCCGAACAGCTAAAAATGCTGAAATGGCTGGACAGGCGCGAGGACCTCATCAACCTCAACCAAACGCCCCCTCCACCGATCCGGAAGGTGATCGCTGATAATGATCTCAGGCAAATCATCGCGATCGATGGTTTCACATCCAGTCTCATATTGTTCGACGGCGGAAGCGGCAATATCATCAAATCGCGCCAGCTGCCGCTCACCAGCGGCGGCCGGTGGCATCTGCCAGGCTACAACGAGAAGGACCACACCCTTTTTCTCGTTACGGAGACGGACAAGAGAAAAGTGATCGAAGCGGCTAAGATCGACGTTCTCGGCGAAAACGACATTGTCATACCCCTCCCTGAATTCACCGAGGGAGTGGGAATCATTTATAACCCGGAGAGGGACGAGGTTTATATCCCTTACGACAACTTCCCGTCCGTCCACGTGGCCGACTTCAAGGACGGGGGAACGCTTTTCGAAATCAAAATCCCGGCATACGGCAACGACGCCAGCGCTATCGACTTCGAAAAGGATCTTCTATACGTTTCGAGTTGGGCGCATGGAGAGATAGACGTTATCGATTTAAAAGAACGCACTCTGCAAAAGAGAATTACCGGCCTCGGAATCATCCCGCACATGTTCGCCATGGCGTTCAATTCCAATAATCATCTCATCTACTTCCCCAAGGGTGCGACGGCCGTTAACGGCACGTTCGGCGCAGCCATATGCGCCCTGGATCCCGCCACCGAACACATCGGGAAAATTTACACCGGCTGGGCACCGGTGGACTTGATCGAATTGAAAAACCGAAAGAGCTTTCTCGTGTTCAACTCGGAAGATCAATTCGCCGAAGTTCATGCGGACGGAAGCTACGAGATTCACGCGCTTCCCTACGACTATCCCGTCCAGGCAATCCACAATCCCGACGGCGACGTTTATTTATCCTACGGTCCTCATCAATCGTACTGGCCGACCGTCTATATATGGGATGCGAAAAACGGCATACTCACCATCGACGCTAAAGATTTTAGCTGCTACGACCGACGCATCCCCCGCCAGGCCCACAAAATGGCTTTGGACAAAGACGGTGTATTGTACTTCACACAGAATAACTGGGGTAAAGAAGAACAGTATCTCGGCACGCTGATAGATCCGGTGCGCTTCTACGAACCGGGCAAACGGCTCCGTCTCGTGGACGAAGTGGAAAGAGAGATCACACAGAGAATCCTGAAATACGATGCAGAATTGAACCGGTTGTATCTCGTTCGCACCGGAGAAAAGGACGAAGACCCCAGCCTGCTCCAGGTGATCGATCCCGTGGAGGAAAAAGTGATCCGGAAGATACCGGTGGGGGCGACGGCCGCGGATCTCGTATTCGACGATGAGAATTTGTATATTTCGAATTTCGATTCGAGAAGCGTCTCTATCATCGGCAAAGAAGATACCGTAGCGAGCGACATGGCCACCGAGGAAAAACCTTTGAAGCTCTGCCGCCTGAAAGACAAGGTCTACGTCATCAACCATGCCAGCAACAGCTTGCAGGCAGTAAAAGAGAAAGGCAAAGTCTATAAGATTCCGTATGAGGGGCTGCCGGATAATCTCTTCGCCTGGGGAGATGACCTCATCATTACATCGCACAGTAAGAAAGCCCTTTTCATCATTCGATTCAACCCCGAGAAGAAATCCTTCGCCGTGCTGCACGAGGAAGCATATCCGTATGGAGACACGCGTTTCGATTCACGGAACGTGTCTTTCTATCTCAGAGGCCAATTTGGCGACGCGATATTCGAGATCACAAAAGGGAAAACAGATCAGAACGGAAGGCTCTGGGTGACGGATTTCTTGTCAGGGAAGCTGTTCATTCTCAATAAACATTAAAATTGTCAAAGCGCCGTTCCTCCGGGCACCAATATGAACAGAAAAAACAACTCCGATTGGAAAACCTGGATCGATACGGGTGGAACATTCACAGATTGCGTGGCGCTTGACAGTTCCGGAAACCTCCATCGCGAAAAAGTGCTCAGCAGCAGCGCGCTGCGCGGTTCGATCGTTGCGGTCCTGAGCCCCAAGGTATTACAAATCGATGCGAAATGGAAGGCACCAGCGGATTTTATACGTGGTTTTAAATTTCTTTTGTTGGAGAAACATCTTCCCGAAGTACAAGTCGAAAAATATGACCCTGCCGAATCCACCATCGAGTTGAAACAACCTTTAGCGAAGGAAATAACCGCCGGTGATGCATTCGAAGTTTGCTCATCCGAAGAAGCGCCCATATTAGCGGCCCGGTTGGCCACAGCGACACCTTTGCGAATGCCGCTCCCCCCGATGTCCATGCGTTTGGGAACCACGCGTGGGACGAACGCGTTGCTCGAGCGGCGCGGGGCTCCGATCGCGCTTTTTATCACGAGAGGATTTGGGGATCTTCTCTCGATTGGAAACCAACAGCGTCCCGATCTCTTTGCACTCGGGATCCGAAAACCGGAGCCCCTTTACCAAGCGGTGATCGAGGTACCTGAGCGAATCGCCGCGGACGGTACCGTGCTGGAGCCGTTGGGCATCGACAGGGTTGCAGATGACACTTCCAGCCTCGTCAAGGCCGGCATCCGCTGCGCCGCGGTTGCGTTCATGCACAGCTATATCAATCCGGAACACGAGCAGGAACTCGCCGATTATCTTTTCAAGAACGGTTTTGATCACGTGTCCTGCTCGTCGAACCTCGCCCCTTTCATAAAAATCCTGCCGAGAGCCGAAACGGCCGTTGTGGACGCGTACCTCGCTCCTGTCATCGATGATTACCTGGATAGAGTCCAGGAACCGATTGGAGAAGGCCGATTGCACGTGATGACCAGTGCCGGGGGCATGGTGCAACCTTCCTCTTATCATGCGAAGGACAGCCTGCTGAGCGGTCCCGCCGGAGGCGTTGTCGGCGGAGCGCTCGCAGGACGACGCTCGGATTATACAAAGGTCATCGCATTCGACATGGGCGGTACCAGTACGGACGTGGCCCGCTTCGACGGAGATTTCGATTATGTTTTCGAGCATGAGGTCGGAGACGCTCATCTGGTAGCGCCGGCCCTCGCAGTGGAAAGCGTCGCCTCGGGCGGCGGATCGATCTGCAGATTCGACGGGTTGGAACTTCATGTAGGACCTGAGAGCGCTGGCGCCAGTCCGGGTCCGGCGTGCTATGGCGCCGGGGGACCGCTGACATTGACCGACGTGAACCTGCTGTTGGGGCGGCTCGATTGCTCGAAATTCGAGATCCCCATCGATATCGATGCCGCAGGCAAAGAGCTCGACAAGATCATAGAACACATCGAAGAGAGAAAAAATGAAAAGCCCGAGAGCGAAAAACTGCTCGAAGGATTTCTCGATATCGCCAACGAGCGGATGGCCGATGCCATACGGAGAATTTCCATACGCAAAGGGTACGACCCGAAAGATTATGCGCTCGTTGCATTCGGGGGCGCGGGAGCACAGCATGCTTGCGCCGTGGCGGAGAAACTTGGGGTCGATACGATCGTAATCCCTCAGGATGCAAGCCTCCTGAGCGCTTTGGGTCTGGGGTACGCGGCCATCGAACGATTCGCCGAGAGGCAGGTTTTGGGGCAGCTTGCCGATGTGCACCCGAATGTGCCCAAGTGGATCGAAGAGCTTGGCGAAAATGCCATCACGGCTCTCGAAATCGAAGGCGTTCACAGAAATCAGATCGACATTCGGCGCAGGATTGTGAGCATGCGCTTCGCCGGTCAGGATTCGGTGCTTCAAATTGAGTTCGATGAGAAGACACCCTTGGAGAAAGCATTCGAAACGAAATACAAGACAATTTTCGGTCATTGGCAGGAAGAACGCCCGACCGAAGTGGAATCCATCCGTGTGGTGGTCGCCTCGCAGGCCGCCGATCGTGCTGAAAGTCCTCCGAAGCCGGCACCCAGCACCGTTGAGCCGGATAGATGCATGCGGGCATACTTCGATGGCAGCTGGCAGGACGTTCCTGCATTCGAACGGGATGACCTTCCAAGGGGCGCGCAGCTAACCGGACCGGCATTGATATTCGAACAGTACACCATGACGGTTGTGGAAACTGGCTGGTCGGCTGAAGTCGATGGCGCGGGCGCCATTGTTCTAAGAAGAGAAAAGAGCGCCAGCGGGAGAACCGATCAGCGTCACCCGGAAATCGTGCGACTGGAGCTTTTCACAAACCGCTTCGGTACGATAGCCCGGGAGATGGGTGAAATGCTCCGCCGGACGGCCATTTCCACGAACGTGAAGGAACGTCTCGATTTTTCCTGCGCCGTGCTGGACAAGGACGGTGAGCTGGTTGTAAACGCCCCTCACATTCCCGTTCATCTCGGCGCCATTGGAATCTGCGTGCGCGCCATGCAGGAAATTTTGCCTATGGCGCCCGGTGACGTTGTTATCACCAACCATCCCAAATTCGGCGGATCGCATCTGCCCGATATAACGGTTGTAACACCGGTACATTTGCCCGGCGGCCGGCTGCTGGGCTACGTAGCCAACCGCGCCCATCATGCGGAACTTGGCGGCGCTCAGCCGGGCTCCCTCCCCCCCACAGCGTCAACGCTGGCGGACGAAGGTGTGGTGATCCCTCCGATGCATTTGTTCGAGAAAGGAAAAGCCAGATGGGAGGACATCGAACGCGTGCTCGCAACATCGCCTTTCCCTTCTCGCGCAATCCGGGAGAACCTTGCCGATCTTCGCGCCGCGGTGGCGGCCAACCGGAGCGGCGCCGGTGCCCTGTTGAAGCTCGCCGAAGAACACGGTGAGAAAGCGGTCTGGCACTACATGGAAGCACTCAAAAAGCGAGCGGAATCCAAAATCCGCGAGGCGCTTCGAAAAATTCCCGATGGAACGTATGAAGCCACCGAGCAACTGGATGATGGATCGCCGCTCCGTGTGAAGATCGGCATTGCCGGAGACGAAGCGACTATCGACTTCACCGGCTCCGCTGATTTGCATCCAAAGAGCTTCAATGCGACTCCGGCCGTCGTGAACAGTGTGGTGATCTACGTGTTGCGCCTCCTGGTGGATGAACCGCTCCCTTTGAACGAAGGGTTGATGAGGGCTATCAAAATGCACATCCCACAGGGAATGTTGAATCCGCCATTTCCCGATGACCCGGCTCTGGCGCCTGCGGTGGTCGGAGGCAACGTGGAAACCAGCCAGCGCCTCGTTGACACGCTTCTCAAAGCACTGGGGATTGTTGCATGCAGTCAAGGAACGATGAACAACGTGGTGTTCGGAACGGACCGCTACAGCTATTACGAAACCGTCTGCGGGGGAACGGGCGCCGGACCCACCTTCGACGGGACCAGCGCCGTTCACAGCCACATGACGAACACGCGCATCACCGATCCCGAAATTGTCGAGCACCGCTATCCCGTCCGCGTCGAACGATTCGGATTGCGTAAGGGATCCGGAGGCGCCGGAAGGCACCGTGGTGGTGACGGTGCGGTTCGTGAAATCGCCTTTCTCGATAACATGTCGCTCTCGGTTCTCGGGCAGCATCGAGAGTCCGGTCCGTACGGACTGGCCGGAGGTGCGGCCGGCAAGTCCGCCGATCACTACGTCCTGAGAACCACAGGCGAAACCGTGACACTGGCTTCCATCGACGGCTCCGATGTCAATCCTGGAGACCGCATGATTTTGAAAACGCCGGGTGGGGGTGGCTATGGGTCGAAGGAGGACTAAATGCAGCGCCTTCTTCAAGTACTTTTTTGGTCGGTAATTTCCGCGGCGTTCATCGGGCCCGGAACGGTCACGACGGCGGCCTCCTCCGGGGCTCATTTCGGCTATTCCCTCCTTTGGGCACTCCTCTTTTCCACGTTCGCCTGCCTCGTGCTCCAGGAAGCGAGCGCCCGTGTCACCGTCGTATCCGGCAAGAACCTTGGACAAGCCATCCGGCAACAATTTCACGGCGGCGCGTCAGGCCCGCTCGTCATGGTGCTCGTGCTCGGCGCCATCGTTCTGGGATGCGCGGCCTACGAGGCCGGAAATATTCTGGGCAGCGTCGCAGGAGCTTCCTTGCAAACGCGTCTCTCTCCAGAGATACTCACGCTGATCATCGGCCTCGTATCGGGACTACTGCTCTATTTTGGCACAACAAAAACCGTCGCACGTATTCTGGGCGTCGTCGTGGCGTTCATGGGCGTCATGTTTCTCGTTACCGCTTTTCTCATCGAGCCGCCTGTCGGTGAACTCTTCAAAGGAACCTTTTTACCAACACTTCCCCAAGGATCGAGCCTTCTCGTCTTAGGCTTGATAGGAACCACCGTCGTGCCCTACAACCTTTTCCTCGGGTCCGGCATCGCTGCCGGCCAGAAGCTGGGAGAGCTGCGGTTTGGCTTGAGCGTTGCCATCGTGCTGGGTGGACTCATTTCCATGGGGGTTCTCGTCGCCGGCACTTCTGTCACGGACTCTTTCAGCTTCGAGGCGCTTTCGGGAGCCCTTTCCCTGCGGCTCGGTGAATGGTCCGCTCTCTTTTTCGCCCTGGGTCTGTTTGCGGCCGGGCTTTCATCGGCCATAACGGCGCCGCTCGCCGCAGCCGTTACAGCCCGAAGTCTTTTTGACAAGGAAAAAACAAACCGGTGGGACCACCGATCGTGGCGCTATCGAGCTGTATGGTTGTTTGTCTTGTTTACCGGCGTATTCTTCGGATTAACGGAGGTCCGACCAATTCCCGCCATCATTCTTGCTCAGGCCTTGAACGGCGTCCTGCTGCCGTTCGTTGCGATATTTCTATTACTCGTTGCCAATGACCGCAAGTTGATGGGTGAAGGCGGAATGAATCGACTGTCTACGAACATATGTATGGGATTGGTTGTCGCCGTGACGATAGTGCTGGGAGTTACAAAAATAATGCAGGCCGTGACTTCCGCACTTAGCCTGCCAAAATTGGATGAAATAACGCTTTTTGCTGTCTCTACGGTCGCTACACTTATATTGGCCGTCCCAATTTATCGTCTCGCCCACGCGCGCAGGCGGTGATGGATCGCTGCCAACTCGACTATGCATCAACGGATGAGGACCAGTTTGGTCGTTTTGGAATGGTCTCCCGCTTTGATATGCGCGAAATAGACACCTGATCCGACGTGATGGCCCCTCTCATCTCGCCCATTCCACTCCACGGTGTAACTCCCGATCCCTTGCTCCCTGTTCACGAGGGAAGTGATCTTTTGCCCCAGGCTGTCATAGATATCCAATGTCACACAGCACTGCTCTGGCAGATGGTAATCGATAAATGCATGGGGATTGAAGGGATTCGGACGGCTAATGATCGTGACACCCGATCCGTAAGGGAATGTGCGGATATTATCCGATACTCCAATAACTGTTTCATCGCTTATCTTCGCGGCATAAACGTCCGGCACCTCCCCATCACGCTTGTCCTGCCACCCTATAATCACGGTACCGAGATCCACATGAGCCATTACGGTGACGTCTTGATCGCCTTCCGCCGTGCATACAGGAACACCGCAGCACGACCACTTGAAATTGCCGTCACCATCGATTCGTTGGGCGTACACGTTAAAATCGGTTACCTGCTCATCCACCCAGGTTATGATTGCTCCGTCCTCACCGTCTTCAACGATTCGGTGGCACCGCTGGTTTCCATCCCCTCCGGAAATTTCAATGCCGTTGGCTTCCCACAGGATGTTCCCGCCGTCATCGATTCGCTGAGCGTAAACGTCATAGTTCCCCTTGCGAAGGTCACGCCATGCGATGAAGGCCCCTTGAGCGCCGTCTGAAACAAGAAATGGGTAATCCTGGTCGTTGATATCCGTGCAAACGGCGACGCCGTTTGTTGTCCACATGACGTTCCCGAAGGAGTCGACTCTTTGGGCATAGATATCGAAATCACCGCCCCGTTTATCCTGCCAGATGGTGATTGCGCCACCTACACCATCTGGAATTATCTGCTGCTTATCCTGCTCCCCCCCGGCCGTACAGATAGCTACTCCATTCGCTGCCCATAGGACATCTCCGCTCGAATCTACCCTCTGCGCATAAATATCAGGAGCTCCGCGATGGTCCTGCCATACAATGATCGCCCCCCCAGCACCGCCCAGGGCAAGCTGAGGGCGCCTCTGATACCCCGTTGCTGTGCAGATCGCGACGCCGCCCGATCCCCACAGGGCACTGCCATCGGAGCTGTCCCGCTGTGCGTAGATATCATTATACGTAGCTGGCGGCCGCCCCTCCTCCCATGCGAGAATGACACCACCCTCGCAATCAGAAGTGATCCGAGTAAAATAATGCATTCCATACAATTCACTGACCGGGAGGTCTGCCGTACTGCCGTCCGGATATATCCTCATTGCGAGAATCCGCTGCATCCCCGCACCATCGATATGGATCCAAGCGATGAAAGCGCCATCCATACCATCCGGAATCATGCAGGCTCCGACATTCAGCTCGCCGGGAGGCAGCAGGTAGATACCATTCGGACCCCACTGGAGAACGCCTTTCGAGTCGATTTTCTGTGCTCTCAGATTGATGTGAGGGTCGTGGGGTTCGGATATCCAAGCCAGGATAGCCCCACCGGCAGTGTCAGGGACGATGCAAACCGGACTATCATAATCCGGTCCAGTGCAAATCGGGATACCGTCTCTCGGCCAAATCGCATGCGCAGATGATAGAGTCAACAAGACAATGCTCACGGAAAGGAATTCAGCGAGATTACGGGTACTCATGGCAAAGCGCCTCCTTCCAGGTTAGGAGGATCAGAGGAAGCTATGTGTGTCGATTTATACAACTTCGATCAATCAGAGGAAGATCTCAGGATCCAAGATGAGCCAGGTTGCATTTGTTGCCGCATTCGTTATCCCAAACGCCATATATATTATAGCACGTTTATTACAATCAAACTAAGGGCGTGATTTTTCTACAATAAGTGCTTCGGAGAGCGCTCACATACCCCACAGGTGGCCGGTGTCAACCGGTTTTCCCTGCAGCTTCAGGTAATAAAACAATTGACCCTTGTGCGAGTTGAGGTGATAGACCATTTGGAGCAGGCGATGGCCCAATATCATGTCGCTCGGATCCCAAGGAGCAGGAGCCGGCTTGTGGGCGAGATCGTCTTCTGGGATTTTTGCCAGCACGTCGAGAGCCAGCTTTTTGTCTGCGGCCAAAAGTTTCTTGGCCTCCGCAACACTCTCGATCGTCGGCATCTTTTCGGCCGGCGGTAACATTTCCTCAGGGGACAATTTGCTGATATCGACTCCCTCCGGCAGGCCCCAATCTCCCGTTACGAAACCCTGAAAGCTCATGCCGCAGGATGTAATAATATGGTGGAGCAGCTGTCCTGTGGTCATCCAGTTGCTGCCCATGGAAGGTTTCCAATTGAGTGTATCTTCCTCTACGAGTTCGAGCAAACCTTCCGTCGTCTTGTATGCAGACCCGATTTCGCGTTTGAGAAGTTCCGTCCAGCTCATAATGCCTCCTTTCGCTCGACTGTTGATCGATTCTACATGATTTTCACTGAAACCAGTACGATAAAAATCCGCTTACCGATCGAAGCTGCTTCGTGATTCAGCGCAAGAAACAGATTAGCCGCTATCTCCCTTTTCCAAACGACACGTCATTGGAACGAAGCGAATGCCATGAAAAGTCCGCTCCGAACCGGACGGCTCGAAGCCCATTTTCTCGTAAGCCAAAACGGCATTCGGAGATGAATGCACGGTTATTCTCTCCAAACCAGGCACCTCCCGACGGCAAACTTCCACTGACTTTCGTAGCAGTTCTTTTCCAACTCCCCTTCGTTGAAAGCGCTTCTCTGCGAAAAGAAGCGATATATGGTTGCTGTTCCGGATCTCGATGACTCCGACAATCTCAGAGCCCGATTCCGCTACAAATACAAAGTGATTCTCCGCAGCGCGGCTGGCGATATCCTCCGGCTGGATATAATTGATGAACTCTTCGATGCCCTCTGGAAGATATTCGCTCGCCACAAACTCGCTGAAAACACTGGAAACAAGAGCATATATTCGACCCTCATCCCCAGGTTTCATCTGTCTATACACAATTTTGTCATCCATGATGTCTTATATAAGCATAGGTGCCGGTATTAGCCTGTTAAATCTCGGGAGCCTTACGCTGCGATTCCCCGCCCTCGAAATAGTATTCACATGTATCTCGCTGCTTGCCGAGCCAATTGTAGACGATGTTTGCCCGGTCCAATAAATAGCGGGGGTCGACTCCGGAACAGCGAGCAACCTGCACGGAGGAAAGGTTTCCCGAGGCAATTGCCTCTCCAGGATTCGAGCGCCCTGCCTGTTCGCCTTTTTCGAAAACATAGACCGCCTCTGTTTCCCCGTTCTCTACGATAACGAGTTTTTCCGAACCGAATCTATCGATGAAGCGCTGCCGAGCTCCAAAACGCTTGCAAAATTCGATTTTCTCTTTGAGTTCCGACGCTTTTTCATAATCCATAGCCTCCGCAGCCGCCTCCATCGCATTCTTCAATCCTTCCACCATCGTTGTCTCGTTCCCATTCAAAAACGCAACGACTTTGTTGACGATCTCCGCATATTCAGCCGGAGTTATTTTTTGCCGACAGGGGCCTTTGCAGTTGCCGATTTCACAATTCATGCATCGCTTGAACGGTTTCGGATCCTTGCATGCGCGCATATGGAGATGCTGCTGGATCAGGTTTAGCAGGTCATCGGCGAAATACCGATCCTTGAAAGGCCCAAATATTCTGCGGCCTTTCGATGTTTCCGAGTGATCTACCTGCACGAGCGCAGGATAATTGTCGTCCGTCAACAGCAAATATCTGAATTCGGATAGCTCATTCTGCCTGTTATTATAGTGGGGGCCGTGCTTTTTGATCAGTTCGTCCTCGAGCAAAAGCGCAAGAAATTCCGTTCGGGTTACTTCAAATGAAAAATCCGCAATATCAAAGGCCATCCGAGCGATCCGATTCTCGACGTCGAACGGTTTCAAACGAAAATAGCTCAGCATTCTTTGCTTCAAGTTGATGGATTTACCAATGTAGATGACTTGGCCGTCAGCGTTGCGGAAAATATAAACGCCCGTTTTCGGCGGAACCTTCTTTCGGATGGCAGAGACGATTTCTTCCTTGCGCTTCCGTTGAACCATCGATGTTTACCTGCCTGACCGTCTCTGGAAAAAACCGGAGCTGAATTGAAAATTCATTGTATCCGGAAAAATACCACGCAAAAACTCTGTCGTTAGCGTCGATCTGATCCCATCGTCGAGTTTTCCCTTGGACCTGATTCTCACGATCGCATCTTTTTCGAATCCCCCCACTCTCGATGCGATATAGAATCGAAGATTCGATCTGCTAACACTCGCGTCCAGTAACAGATCGACCATTGGGCGCGCCGGTAACGTTTTGAAATCGAGCTTGCCCATTCGCCATTGGCTCCCATCTATCCGCGTGAGGGTAATCTCGAAGAAACCCTTTTCCTCCATTTTTTCTGCGAAAGAAGTCCTCTCCGTGGACCCGGGATAAATCACCGTCACTTCGCCGCGGTTTCGGCCAGCCCGCCTCGTGAAGATCTGCTTACGATGGATATGACCTGCCAGCACCGCCATAAATTCAGCCGGCGGGTCGTCGATTTTAACAACATCCTCTCCATGGCGAAACGTATAATTCGACGGACCTACCTGCGCTCCTTCCACAGCCTGATGAATGCAAAGCAGGTTTACATCAGATTGCTCTCGATCCCACCCTGTTTGAGCGAGCACGGATCCGAAGCGGCTGCGAATATCACCTCTTTCAAAAGGAAATCCCGCAATGCCAATCTTGGCACCGGCAATGTCGAATGTGTATGTCCGCGGCCGGTTGAACACATAGATATTCGGGTGCGCTAGGTACAGAGATGTCGGGAGCTCGGATCGCTCGTGGTTGCCGGGAACGATCAAAAAAGGGATCCCGTGCGCAGCGAACTCGAAGAGAGGACCATAGGCGAGATCGATTATCTTTTTAGGCACGCGGCTTCTAAAGAAAAAATCGCCGCCATGAATCACGAGATCCGCTCTTGTATCGATTGCATGTCCGAGAACTGCCTTATAGTTGTCATAAAAATCCCCACCCCTGCGTCTTCGAGCGACTTTCGGTCTCAGTGGATAATCAAAACCGAGGTGGGTGTCAGCGAAGAACACGATTCGAATTTTGTCGCCTTGTGGATGGATCTTCGCCTGTTGCATCTGCTGTCTGCGCTTTCTCGTTTGCGTTGAAGCGGATATCGACCGCTCTTGTCATTCTCCCGGGATTTGCGAATCTTTCAGTCGCGTCGTCACGTTCTTCCCCTCCAACCTCACGATCACTCCGGGCGCACCGACAACCGTGCAGTTATCGGGAACATCACGATTGATAATAAAAGTTTCAGCGCCCACTTTGACATTATCCCCTACCTTGATGGGACCGAGCAGCGTGGCGGCCGTTCCAAGCATGACATTGTTGCCGATCGTTGGATGCCGTTTCCCGACATGCTTCCCGGTCCCGCCCAGCGTCACATGATGGAACATAACGCAGTTTTCCCCGATCTCAGCCGTCTCACCGATTACGATTCCCATGCCGTGATCGATAAACAGTCCTTTTCCGATTTTCGCGCCGGGATGAATTTCTATCCCCGTGAGGAACCTGACGAGCTGCGAAATCGCACGGGCAAAAAACCTCAATCTCAATTTATACAGCGGGTGACATACATATCGATGACAGATAATCGCATGCAAGCCAGGATATAAAAATGGGTCCAATCCCCGCCCGGCTGGATCATTTCGGTAGATCGCCTTCAAATCTTCGAACATATTATTCCCCCTCGAACAGGTCGGTGGACAGATATCTCTCGCCCGTGTCGGGCAGGACGACGACGACGTTCTTACCCGGATGCCTGTCGGCGACAAGCATTGCCGCATGGAGATTGGCGCCCGAGGAGATCCCTGCGAATATGCCTTCTTTTTTAGCAAGCAGCCTTGCGGCGGCCTGCGCCGATTCCGTTTTGACCCGGATGATGTCATCGTAGATGTTCGTGTTCAGTATCTCCGGCACGAATCCCGCACCGATGCCCTGGATCTTGTGCGGGCCCGCTTCGCCGCCGGATAATACGGGTGAATCTTCCGGCTCGACAGCGATGACGATCATTTCTTTAAACTTCTGCTTTAACACTTCGCCTGCGCCGGTGATGGTGCCGCCCGTGCCCACCCCGACGACGAAAAAATCAACTCTATCGATATCATGCAGTATTTCCTGAGCAGTGGTTTTCCTGTGGATCTCGGGGTTGGCTGGATTGGCAAACTGCTGCGGCTGAAAGTAGCCGTGTTTCTTTGCCAGCAAGTCGGCTTCGGCAACGGCGCCTTTCATCCCTTTATCAGCGGGTGTTAGAACGAGTTCGGCTCCGTATGCCTTGAGGATTTTTCTCCTCTCCCCGCTCATGGATTCCGGCATGGTGAGTATTAATCTATAATCCTTCACCGCTGCAACCATGGCGAGCCCGATGCCCGTGTTTCCGGATGTGGGTTCCACGATCGTATCGCCGGGCTTCAAAAGGCCCCTGTGCTCCGCATCTTCGATCATTGACAATGCAATGCGATCCTTGACGCTACCCCCAGGATTGAATGCCTCCAGCTTGGCGAAAATGTTCGGATTTATCTTGCTCAACCGGACCATCGGGGTCCTGCCGATTGTTTCCAGGATGTTTTCGTACATGGACATCACCTTCTCAAGGATAAAGTGCTGAATGCAGTTCCGGTTCACCCAGAAAAATAACTGCTTTTCACCAAATTTTAAATGAGGAAGTGCAGCACTGCGGATAGGCCCTGTCCACCACCCCATGCCGGTGGCATGGAGCAGGATTCACCAAAGCGAGTTTTTTCGGTAACTGGAGATATCTATCCGATTACTCTTTCACCAGCAACGCCTTGGCGAGAGCACCATGAGCGCGACCGAGAAGCTTTGCCAGATGCATTGTCACGAGGATCCACAAGATACCGACGATAATGAACAGGGGCATCATCCAGCCAGGAGTATAAACGACATAATGAGTGGTTTCTATGAACGGAATGTCGAACACATTTTCCATTATCGGCCAACCAATGCCGTACAAACCGAACGTCAAGAAAACCACAAACAGCGTGAAATATACAATGCCAAGAGGAAGCATTACGATCATATAGACCATCGGCGCCCACGAACGCTTATCGGAAACCAGGATTTTGAATCGTCCCCATATCCCGAGGTGCTCCGGATTGAACACCGGCCGCCTCGGCATCCGCACACCCAGGAGCGCCTCGATAATGCGTCCTTCCACCAATGCAATCCCTTGGATCGACAGAAGGAACAGGGCAAAGAAGGGCAGGCCGATGATCAGCACGGCAAATCCGGCGCAGAGCGATAAACCGGTTACGGCCCAGGTGAAATAGATGATGCCGGTGATCAGCGAGAAAAACATATAGAACAGTGCCGCGTATGCCCGTGGATCCAAAAACACGCCGAAGAAACGCTCGATGGCCGAGCGGCCGTTCGGCTTGTTGCGAGGGGCCAGGGGGGGCGCAATTCTCGCCTCGACTTCCCTGTAGGCCGAGGCGATCTCGGGAGGGGCGCCGTATTCATCCATGATGGACTTCAGCGCATCCGCCTCGGATAATTCCGGACGGTTCTTGAGCGACTGATCCAGCGCAGTCCTCAAGTGTTCCTCAGCATCGGCAAGAGCATCCCGGATGGTCGCGGAATCGCACCCGGCCAACTCTTTTCTGAGCTGCTTCAAGTATTCTTCGATACCGTTAGACATCATAGATTCCTTTCAATGTGTCATCCACGAAGGTCTTGGTTTGGTTCCAAAGCTCCGCCCAGCGTTCGAGGGTTTCTCTCCCTATGTCGGTGATTGTGTAGTAACGCCTGGGCGGACCGGAGACGGAGGGCTCTACCTCGCTTTTCAGAAGACCACTATTTTCCAAAGATCTGAGAACCGGATAAAGGGCTCCCTGTTTCATCATGCGAACGTTGTCCCTGCCGCCCTCCAGGAGCTTGGTGATCTGGTAGCCGTACATCGGTTCCGTCGCGCGGGCCAAGACGCCGAGCAAGACCAGCGCAACAGTTCCGGAGTTCAGCTCTTTTTGAAATTTCTTATTCGCTGCATTTCCGTCATTCAAGGCTATCACCATTCGCTATGGATCAGCAGGTTGTAATCGGCTGGCCGGAAGCATGAGGGGCCAGCAGACAGTCCAATCTTTCTATTATCAACTATCGACTGCTACCAATTTAATACTATTAATAAGCTAATAATGTTTCAATAAAAACATAGTCTGGGGGAAAAAATATTGAGATGGGTGGGTGTGAGCTGGAATTTCAGGCTGGAAAAGTGTTATTATGTTAAAATGAAATAAGTTAATGCATTGATCGTCCCTGGGCTGTTACTGTATCATAAAGAGGGGCGATCGGGACTTGGCCGGCTTATTCATGCTCCTTGGGAACGGCGCAAATCATTACAAATGGATCGGTTGCCGATTTGTTTCTGTATTGGTGCGTCTCGTCCGGACGGATCAGCACGAAATCGCCCCTTTCGATCTCGATTTCCTCGCCGTCCCCGGTAACAACCGCGCCCTGCCCTTCTATGATGTAGTTTACATGTTCGTAGGGGTGGGTGTGGCAGGGCGTGTTCCCGTTCGGCTGAATAGTGAATACGCGGAAGGAAAATGTTGGAGCGCCGTCTTCTCTGGATATGGGTACCTGCTTGAGCACGTCCTTGGCTCCTTCCATGTCCACCGGGATCTTTTCGATTCTATCAAGGTTCGTGATCTTCATTGTGCGACCTCCGTAAAGAGCCAGTGGAACCCTTGCTATGGCTCTACCAGATATGCAAGTTGAAGGCGGTTGTCTTCTCGATTGCGCATAACCGCCTCAGCGTTTTCATCCTATACCCTTTCGCATGGAATCCTTAAGCGATTTTTGCTATCCTCATTCGATTGGAATAGGGAATGCCACTCCCATCATACTGACGTCAATAGGCTTCAGACAGCCTGTAACATAAACATCGAAAATCGGAGGAAGCAAATGCCAATTAGCATTACCGGAAAAGGGCTTACCATCGACGATGTGGTGGCCGTCTCCCGGCGGAACGAAAAAGTCGAGCTCCACCCCGATGCAATCGCACGCATAAATAAATGCCGCGAGTTCGTCGAGGAACGGATCGAAGCTCGCGAAATCATGTACGGAGTGAACACCGGAATCGGTGAATTCTCAGAGGTCATTCTCAACGACGAGCAGGTCCGGCAATTTCAGCGCTACTTGATTTACAACCATGCGGCCGGCATCGGCGAGCCCTGCCCCATCGAACATGTCCGTGCTGCGATGCTGCTTCGTGCAAACGTCCTTGCGCTCGGCTATTCGGCCTGCCGTCTCGAAATCGCACAGACCTTCGTTGACATGCTGAACAAAGGTGTCACACCTGTCGTATGCGAAAAAGGATCGGTCGGAGCAAGTGGCGACTTGGCACCAATGAGCCAGATTGCGCTTCTAATGATGGGAGAGGGAGAAGCGTTTCTCGAAGGCAAGCGAATGCCCGGCCACAAGGCATTAGAAGAAGCCGGCATTCCCGTACCGGGTCTCGAAGCGCGGGATGGTTTGGCTGCGATCAATGGATCCAATCTTACCAACGGCATTGGTTGCCTGGTTCTTTATGATACCGAGCGCTGGCTCCTGCAGACCGAAATTGCAGCGGCAATGACGCTCGAGGCGCTCCAGGCAAACATGAAACCGTACGACAGGCGGCTTCATGAACTGCGAGGATTTCCTGGAGCCGTGACGTCATCGGATAACATCCGCAAGGTGATCGAGGGATCCGATCTGGTAGCCGGCAAACGGAAAGTAAAGGTCCAGGATGCTTACAGCATGCGATCCACACCCCAGGTGCTCGGTGCTGCCCGCGATCAGATGCGCTGGACACGATGGCAGCTCGAGATCGAGGCCAATGGCGTAGGTGATAATCCGGTCTTTCTCCCCGACGACAAAGTGGTACTCACTGGCGCGAACTTTCAGGGCACGCCCATAAGCATTCCGCTCGATACGCTCGGTGGGGCAATCTGCATGGTATGCGTGATATCCGAGCGGCGGTTGAATCGGTTGACCAATCCGGCGCTCAGCATGGGGCTCCCGGCCTTTCTCACAAAGGGTGCAGGCATGTTCTCCGGCATGATGCTAAGCCAATACACGGCCGATATGCAGATCGTGGAGCAGAGGATTCTCTCCGGTCCTGCTTTCAACCAATCGATTCCGGCCGCAGCAGATCAGGAGGACTTTGTCTCGATGGGCCTGAACTCCGCACTCAAAACGCGCCAGATCCTCGAGAACGCATACGGGGTGCTTGGTATCGAGTTCATGGCAGCGGCCCAGGCGCTCGATTTCCGCGACTACACCCCAGGCAGGGGCACTCTGGCCGCCAAAGCAGAGATTCGAAAACACGTGGATTACCTCGATGAGGACCGCCCACTCTACCCGGATCACAATGCAATGAAAGCACTGGTCAAGAGCCTGGATATTCTCAAGGCCGTACAGAGCGAGACAGGAGAGCTTTCGATATATTGATCAACAGATTTGCTGGTGCAGCGGTTGGAGTGCCGCGTAGAGGAGGTTTCGATGACAACTTACTCCAGTCAATTTCCCGACCCGGTCGCGTTGGTCACCGTAGCAACTGAAGATGAAGCGAACGTCATGACTGTCGGCTGGGCGTCGCCGGTGTCGCACGAACCGCCGATCCTTATGGTCAGTATCGCCCCGGAGCGTTATACGCACGATCTCGTACTCAAAGCGGGAGAGTTCGGCGTTTCGATTCTGTCGGACGATCAGAAGGAGCTCTCCACTATTGCAGGTACAGTAAGTGGAAAGGATGTCAATAAGCTCGATCAGCCGGAATTCGAGACGATCGTCGCTGAAAAAATCCGGGCTCCGCTCATTGTCGACACGCGAGCAATGTTCGAATGCAAGCTCATCTCTCATCAGACCATCGGAGACCATACGGTGTTCTTCGGCGAGGTGCTCAGATCGACCACGGACGAAACAAAATCGCCTCTCGTACTTTTCAACAGGAAATACTATACGCTGGGTAAGGAAATAGGTATCTATCCTTGATCATGCATGGGCAATGCGAGTGCGTTCATTCCCTTTCTTGTCAACATCGAGGGAGACTCCACTTCAAGTGGACCATTTTCTTCATAAGTATCCGGTTCCCTGCTTTTAATCGATACAGATAAATACCCGAACCCACGGGATTTCCTTGATTGTTCCTTCCATCCCAAGTGATTTCCTTCAATCCCCCGTCCATTGATTCATTCACGAGAGTTCTGACCAGCTTCCCTTCCATGTTATAAACCGACAGATTCACTTGCGCTTTCTCAGGCAGTGTAAACGTCATTGTCGTTCCCGGATTGGAGGGATTCGGATAATTTTGATTCAGCGAGATGAACGTCACTGGTACGCATATAGGATCTGTTTCGAACAGGAACCGCCGGGTTTCTTCATACTGCACTTCCACACGGTACAGGTAAGTGCTCCCTGGCCTGCAACTCCTGTCAGCGCAAATAAAGAAGAGGCCTGATTGTTCTATTACAGGATTTTGAATCTTGCGAAATGTTTCCTGCGGGAGCTGTTTTCTCAAAATCGAGAATCTTATTCCAACGTCGATCTCAGAGAGTGTCCAGGTGATTGTGATCGCCGGTTCTTCATATGAAGCGAAACAGCTTCGAAGAAGTGTTGGGACCAGATAATCATTGATACGGCACGCAAAAGTATCGTAATCCGCATCACTTCGATTATCCTGCCAGGTAATGATAGCTCCACCGTCACCGTCCGAAGTGATTTGTGGTTCATCTTGGTTGCCAGCAGCGGTGGATATTTCCGCCCCGTCGGACGCCCACTGAACAACGCTGTCTGCGTCGATCCTCTGGGCGTAAACGTCCCAATAGTTGCTGCGGGAGTCCTGCCACGCAATAATGGCCCCACTAGAGCCATCTGTTGCGAGTTGCGGATCCCACTGGCTCTCATCTGCATTACAAATGGCGACCCCGTTTGAGGTCCAAAGAACATTTCCAAGCGAGTTAATTCTTTGGGCGAAGATATCGTCATTACCGTTGCGGCCATCGCGCCAGGCAATGATGGCGCCCCCCGCGCCATCCGTTGTTATCTGAGGATCACGCTGAGCCAACGTGTCTGTGCAGACGGCGTTCCATCTCCAATCCACTGGGCTTGTGATGTGGACAAATTCGAGACAAGGAGAAGCGCACACACAAAGCAACAAAGAATGGATCGTGCCAGCATGATAATTACCCCCCTTGCTCAGCCCATAAGGCATTCTTTCACTTGGGCTTCAGTATCGTTCAGCGCCGCGCTCCGGGCAACAGGACAACGAACGGAACACCCAAAACCATAATCACTGCGCAGATGAGAAAAGCGAAGGACAAGCCGAAGGAATCCCCCAAAGCTCCAACAAAAACCACAGCGCCCGATCGCAATCCAAAGCTGAGCGACATGTAAATGCCGTTCGCAAATGCCCGGTTCTCGGGAAAGCTCTCCTGCACCAGCGCCATGATTACAGGCGCGATCGATAGTGCCGTGAATCCAAGTACCAGTAACAGCGCAAAGCGGATCCACCCACCCACCGCCAGGAAGACGAACATGGAAAGCGGTGATGCAATCATCGAGATAACTAAAACGAAACGGCGGCCCAACCTGTCGCTCATCCACCCACCGCACAGCGCGCCGGCGACACCTGCTGCTTCGTATAACGACAGAGATGCTCCCGCAAGCCAGAAGCTCGCCCCCTCTTCTGTGAGGAACGTGGGGAGATAAATGATGAGTGCCGAAAGCATAAACGCCCTAACGGCGATGATGCCTGTGAGGGGAGCCATGACAGGTTTCATTTTGTGCAGCGCTTGCTTCCACGGAAGTCCCGGCCCGGTATCCGGAGGGCGCACCGGCGCTTCCTTCAGCATGGAATAAAGAGCAGCCGAAGCCATCACACCAAAGATGATCAACCAGGGAAGGCCCCTCAAGCTGACGAGCCCAACGACGCTCACAACTACGATCGGTCCCAGCGTGCGTCCGAGCTCACCTCCAAGCATCCAAAATCCCATTCCCCGCCCGAGGCTCCGCCCGGAAAGGGTACCGGCCATTACAGGCGCCACCGAATGAAAACCTGCCGAGCTGAAGCCCGCTATCAAAAGGAGTAAGGCGAGCATCGCATAACCCGGTGCGATACCGAGCATGCTCATCATCGTGGCCGATACCGCTGGAGCGAAGATTACGAAATATTTGAGATTGACTCGATCAGCCAGATGACCAATTGCAGGCTGCAAAAGCGATGGCGCTTGCAAAAATACAGAGAGCAAGCCGGCTTCGGTCTTTGACAGAGAGAGCTTCTCTATGAATGCAGGAAGCAGCGGCGGCAAAAAAGTAGTGTATGTATCATGAAGTGCGTGCCCGGCCGAGATGATGATCACGCGGTTGGTTTGAAATCGCTCCCTTTCAGCCGCTTGAGTCATTCGCCTCCGGCTTATGCGTATCGAATCCTTCGCTCTATCTCACGGTCCTCATGAAATTGAGAACCATCAAACCGGTCCCCAGGACGATAATCGCCGTCAATCCTAAATAAACCGCCGTCAGAATCCACACGTCGCCGCCGGCGAATTGGACGATCATCGACATCAGTCGCTCACCCGCGTTTGCGTATTCCTGTGGCATCTGGAGATCGCGGGAAAACAATGAACGAATCCAGTGGCGGTTGACAAGTAAAACCACACCGAGAATGGCGAACGAAATGCTGATGAGAAATGGCAAACTGAAGACAAGATCGAGAACTCTCTTGGTCCGGCTGATGCCCACACCGGCGATAACCGCCTTGGCAACTTTGCCGGCCTGAGGCACTTCTTCACGCCGCTTCAAAAGCGCTCCCTCGATAAACATGAGATCCTCGAGGGCCTTGCGGCAGGCATTGCATTTTGCAAGATGGGCCTCGGCTTTTCTCATGTCTTCGGCCGGGAGATCATTTTCCATATATGCGGAAAGAGATATCTCTATGCTTTCACAGCTCATAAGTTCCCCGTTTCTTTCTGATCGCTAAGTGATTGTGGTCTCATCATGATTCGCTTGAGTTCGATCTTTCCCCGGTGAATATGCGTCTTCACCGTCCCCACAGGAATACCCATCGTCTCTGAAATCTCCCTGTAGGATCGATCCCCCATGTATTTGAGTTCGAGCGCAACGCGCTGCTCCTCGTCCAGATGGGAGAGCGCTTTTTCCAGGCGATGCCGGAGGAGGCGATCTCCGAGCCCAGCCTCCGGGCTTGTACTCGCCGGATCGGGTATCTCCAAATCGTCAACCGGTTCGAACTCCCTTCGAGGTTTGCTCCTCTCATTGAGGGCTTCGTTTCGGGCGATTTGATAGATCCACGTGGAGAGCTTGGATTCGCCCCGGAACTTGCGAAGTCCTCGATAGATCTTGATAAAGACATTCTGCAGCACATCTTCGACATCCTCGCGGTTCCCGAGGATCGCGCGAACCACGGCGTATGCCATAGAGTGATGGGCTTCCACGATCCTTCGGAAGGCCTTTTGATCACCTCCCAGCGCCTTCGAGACGAGCTCATGATCAGTTTCACCCAGCAAGGCCTTTTCTCCCATTTCGGTTAGACCGTATCCATGCGAGGGTGGTTTCAATTTTTATAGCATTCTTCCGCGAGCGGCCGCGATTGAAATATCATCTCCAACAGAACAAAAAATTGAAACACGATCGCCGGACGGCCTGTCTAACCGGACGACTCAGAAAGGTAAACGGCTTCCATGTGCCAATGTAACACGACGGACCGTGCTGGAAAGGAGCTATTATGATTAGCTGGATAAGTCCAAACCACATCGCGGTCATGATACCAATTCTATTCGTATGCGGAGCCATTGTGGTGGCCATCGTCGCGGTGATCATCCACGGGAGAAATAAGGATCTGGAGCACAAGGAACGCATCGCTGCAATGGAAAAGGGGATCCAGCTCCCGGAGCCGAAGATCGTAGTCAAGCCGGTTTATTCCGCCCGGCGCGCGTGGGCCCTGGTATTCCTTGGCATAGGACTGGGCCTCACGATTGGACTATGGGGGGTTCACGGCGCCCAAGGTGGCGTGTGGGGATTCTTGCCGATGTTTATTGGTGCCGGCCTGCTCGCCGCTGCAATCCTGGACAAGAGAGAGTACGAAGAGAGGCAGCAGCGAGGAGAATAAAGAAACGAGAGGGTGTAATGAGTCACAGGGGGTGACACCCGCATTCGCCAAGCGATAAATAGGGCTGAACCCCCTGTGACTCATTTAAATTGACATTTGAATAGCCGCTCTTGCGTGCTCTGCGCGAATCGGACTCAAGACTTCCGCGCCCGGATGGCCACGTAGTCACCGCGGTCGAATCCCTCAACCGGTTCTTCGGTGGAGTTGTTCGAATACTTTGGATGACGTGTAAGAGTCTGCGCGTACTCGAAATTCCCAAAACCTGCGGCCCGGAGCATTTCCACCTTCTCCTCGGTGCTCCGCCAGTTGACGCCCACGGTGAACTCTACGGGATACGGGTGCTCGGGAGCGCACTTTTTGAGATATGCGTCCTCCCACGTTTTCCGAACACCGGCGAGCGCGTAGAGAAGTCCGTATGAGCTTTCCGCGGGTACATCAGCCACCACTATTCGTCCTCCCGGCTTCAACACGCGGTGCGCTTCTCTGAAAGCTCTTTCGAGATCGTCGATATAACTGGGCGTTCCGTTTAGAAGGACGGTATCGAATTCCTCCGGCTCATAGGGGAGTTCCGTGGCGACACCGCTCTTTACCGTCATGCCCCGCTTAGCTGCGACCTGGGCCATGGCCTCCGCGGGTTCCACGCCATGAAGAATGTCGATGCCGTATTGAGTACGGAGAATGTGTTCGAACAAGCCGCTCCCACAGCCGACACTCAGGGCTTTGCCACAATCCGCCATGAAATGTTTGATGAGTAATACTTCGGACTGGAGCACAATTTCGTTCTTCATAAACCATGCATCGTACTTTTCAGCATGTTCGTCGAATGGTGTGTCTATCATGATCGCTCCCCTCCTGTGAAAAAGCGAATGATAATCGAATCAACCGCAGAGGGCAAGAACAACGCGCCCTTCGCTGGGCGCTCATTTGAGGAGCACCATTTTCCTAGTTGCCCTGAATTTACCTGCCATCATCCTATAGAAATAAATACCGGAGGACACGGGCTGGCCGTGCTCGTTTTTCCCATCCCAGACGACAGCACTCTGCCCAGCGCCCATCATGCCTCTCTCCAGCACTCGAACACGCGCTCCTTGGACATCGAATATGTCGATTTGGACGAACTCAGGTTTTGTGAGCTCGTAACGAATTGTGGTGTTTGGATTGAAGGGATTTGGATAGTTCTGAAAAAGCCGGTAACCCTGTGCCAGATCTTTGATAGGTGTCACGCCGGCCGTGATGTCATCGGACACGCGTCTGGTGACCGCAACGTCATCGATGTAGGTGCCTTCCTCGACCTCTTCGATGTCGCTGACAAAACGGAATCTCAACGACAGTGAAGTGCCTGCGGGATAACTCGAGAGGTCATATTTATACTCCGCCCAGTCATTAACAGTCGGAAGTAATCCCAATGCCCCACCACTCCCTATGAAATCCAACGTCACCCAGCCGGATCCATCGTTGATATCGACGTAGAATCCATCCGTTCCAAAATTCGGAAACTCATACCAGCACCAAAACGATAGTTCGGATTTGTCGTCGATGACAAAAGGAGCAGAAACCAAGTTGGCCCGCATGGCGTGAACATACTTCCACAACACCTCGAGCCCGCTGTACCAGCTATAATTTCCGGAGCGCCTGCGATGCTCCGATAGATGCCAATAGTCATATGAACCCGAGTGCGTCCAGCCGCCTTCTCCGTTTTCCATGTCATCGAAAAAGCCGATCTCCCCTACTGACATAGAAAAGCTGTCCTCGAACTCATAGCCGCCTTTCGTTAGATAGGACACGTTTATTTGCGGGAAAGAGGGCTCCGGGCATGTAGGATCGACTTCGACATGAAAAGGCGCCTGAGCGGTTCCGCAAGCTGGCACGCTCCAGCACACGATGGGGGAATCGAGCACAGTGAGGTAGGGGCCTGCACTGGTCAAACTGGCCATAACGTTGTGTGCCTCACGATGGCCCGAGTTCTGAACGAGCATGTCTACGACGACGATCTCGCCCGGCTCCGCGAATCCATCCCCATCTCCATACGCAGCGTCCGACACTAGGTAATCCGAAAAGGAAAGGACAGGGGTTGCGCATGTCACGCTTATCGAGCCGTTCCACTGATTGCCGATGGAGTCGGAAATCTCCGAAATAAGACGAACCACCTCGCCGTCCAAAAGAGACGCGTCCGCTTCGAACGAGAAAGCACACAAAACAAGCGTCGAATCGCCTGGGGGAATGTCTCCAACCAGCTCGGTGCTGTCGACCATAGTGGCTTTCCCACTATTACATTGTAATACCGCAGTGACGTCATTCGCGATCTCACTTCCGTAGTTTTTGAAATACGCACCAATTTGGACGTGCTTCCCGGGCTCGATGAAATTCCCGTTGGATTCCTTGGTCCCGTAAGCCGATATCTGAACGAAAGGCTCGTCGGTAACGACTGAGATGGTATTTTCATAAGGAACAAAATTCGGAGCTGTGACGGTAATATGAATTGGCTCGGCAGGATTGGAGGTGGAGACCTCGAAAACCACGCGCCCATCGATTCCCGTGATGCCCGCTTCATACACGGCCGTATCCTGCATCAAACAGACCATGGCTCCCTCCACAGGATCGGACGTGATATAGCTGGTCACCGTTACCGGACACAAGCTGGCACCAACGGGCAGTTGGGGGGAGTAATCGACGGTCAGTAATTCCGGGAGATCCGTCCAAACGGGCATTTCCGGATCGCCGAGGAGATTGATCTCGTACTCACACCACCGGTACACATTTTCCGTCGATGAAAACGGTACGTAAACGGCTTTGGACGCCGCCACAGCAGTTCCCAGGTGAATACTATTATTCACGAACAGCTGCTCGAAAAACTCCTGGTCGAAGCGATCCGAGTAACCGTACAGCGGGTTCCCCGGGCTTCCCCATCCGTATCTGGAATTTCCTACGAACGCCACGGCCCCGCCGCCGGGATTGTTGATAAAATGCTCCGCGATGCAGTCATCATCGAACGCAGCGGGGAAGCATCCGATCGAATAGAATATGGAAAACTTCGCGTAGTTCGAAAGAGCGTCCGCATCAGCTATCATCAGAAACCCATCGCCAACTCCCATGACCTCCGTGCTAGCGTGGCCAGTATGATTGACGATGTTTTGCCCTGAATTCAAAGCACTCATCGCTGCTGCGTAGCTTTCATTGCCCCCCGATTCATAGAGCTTCAATATTGGATCGAACTGAGATGGAACGTACAGGTTGTCGATGAGATTTTTGCTCAATCCTGAATCCGTGTAGGGCAAATCCCAGAGAATTTCCGCAAGAAACAGCATGTTCATTTCATGGCCGCTCACATAGCGCTCGTAATCGAGGACTTTCCACACAAAAACCTGCGCCTCCCCTTCATTTTCCACGGGCGCCCTCCCCACGATTACATCGGGATACATATCGACACCATCATCGACTTCACCAAAGATGCCGTTCCCATTGGCATTCCAATTGCCATCCAGATCCGAATAGTAGAGATCACAGGGAATCTCATTGTGGGTTGAAGGTCCGGTTTCGCAATCCATCGCATATGCCCGGCGAGCAGGGACCACGGGAGTATCGCCACCCAGAAGAATCCATACGGTTCCCCAGTTCTGATAGGCATCTGTTATGAAGTTTCGAACCTTTGCTGCATTGTCCACACCCGAGTAGTTGGCATAAATCCATGAGGTCGTCACGATCTCGGCGGATAAGCCTTTCTTCGACTTCCAATCCGCCAGGGGCTGGAAACTGGAAGCGAGAAGATCTGACGTAATAATCACATAAGGATGTTCTTCATCCGGCAACGCCGAAACGCGCCGAAGCGGGGGTACGGAAGATCGAGATATCACCGGGGGATCCTTCGAAAGCCTTTTCAGTGTTTTTTCAAGGATGAACCGGGAATATTCCGTTGATTTGGGGGGGATTGGTAGCTTTTCGCTCCGTTCGTAAGCGATCCGTACTTCGATTTCCGAGTGAAATACCAGTTTCTTCTGCGCGGGAATGTATTGTATCGGCGAAACAAAAATGGCGCCGAGATTGTAGCCGGAAAAATATCCATGGGGAGCAACCGAGCCGATCTCCGCTGGAAAAATTTTCGAGGATTCATAAATGCGCTCATTAGGTTGGATAAATTCATGGCGCGGGGTTGAAAGAATTCGGGGCGGCTGAACGGGAAGCACGTGGTATGAGCCTTCGAGTTCCTCGCTTTTCAAAGGAGTGAGCTCTATCCCGGAGATTCGTTTTTCAGGCGGCAATACGACATGGAGCACTTTCACGGGCAGCTGCGGCGATCCAACTTCTTGCGACAGCTCCAGATTTTCGTACCGGATGACGTCGTAACCCGAGGACCGGGTAACTCGAAGCTTGTCTTTTTCAAAGCTGAGAAATCGGTAGCTGGAATCCGCCGACTCGATATCAGCGTGTGGCGAAGATAACAGGGCGACGAAGGCAGTTGCACAGAGAAGGATTTTAGTGACACTCATCCTCCCGGCTCCTTGATCAGGGACTAAATGTGGGGGGGTACTTTTCTTAATCGAGGATCTCCGCTCGTCTGCCGCTAACCGTGCAAGCCACTAGCCCTAATATAATTAAATCATAATGCAAGCACCACCATTGCACAATCGAATAACGCTTGACAGGCTATCTCGGCACTGCTACCCTGCCTCCGACATATGCAGGTCCAGGTGCTCGCTTTAGAGCAAAATGGGGAAGAGGGTGCAAATCCCTCACGGACCCGCCACTGTGATTGGCGAGCTGCCTGCCCGATACCACTGGCACAACCTGCCGGGAAGGGGGCAGCGGCGATCGAGCCATCAGTCAGGACACCCGCCTGGAGATGTTTTTCCCATGACCTCTTCGAGGATTGAGAGTAAGGGAAACATTAGGAATCCCTCCAAAATCCCCGAAAAGGGTTGGAGGGTTTTTTCGACCTGACCTCCCCCCTTCCTTCTTCACTTCCTCAGAGGTCCAGTCAAGAACCGATATGAGCGCGCTGTTGCCCCCCTGCGGCCTCTTACTGTCGCGTTTTCGGAGTCCGAACAATGAAGCGAGATAAAACGCAACGCCGCCGGCTCTTCGAACCGCTGATATTTCGATCCATTCTCCTATCGTCTCTTGCCATCCCGGCAATCCTTTCTCTTTGTCCCAATCGTGCGCAGGCGGTTTTTGTTCGGCCTCCCAAGGATGAACGGCAAATCCGGACGATCTCCTCTGACTCACCCGTTATTCGTGACACCCTGTTCATTGCTCCAAAGATCGTTGTCGAAGCGCCGCGCCTGGGACCAGCGGAAGAGCTGTTCAACCGATCCGGCTTTGTTGCCATGATCGATTTGGGGAAGCGCCGCGAGCGCGTTGAGGATCTCTCAGCCGTGCTCTCCAAAATGGTCGGTGTTCACGTCAAACAATACGGGGGACTGGGCAGTTTCGCCACCATGTCGATCCGAGGATCCTCACCCAACCAGGTTCAGGTGTATCTCGACGGCATCCCGCTGAACAATGCCTATACAGGAACCATCAACCTGGCGGATCTTCCCACTGGAGGTGTCGAGCGCGCGGAAATTTTCAGGGGATTTGCGCCTCCGCACCTCGGCTCATCCGCCATCGGCGGTGCAGTGAATCTGGTAACGCTGGATACATCGAAATGGACGGAAGGAAAACACCTCTCCTGGCTCGAGGTGCGGGAATCATACGGATCGTTCGGAACTTCGAGACATCAGCTGTCGCTTTGGTCGAAGCTTTGGAAGCTCAAATGCCAGTTCCACGGCTCCTACACAACCAGCAACGGAGATTTCGTATTTGTCGATGACCAGGGAACCCCTGAAAATCTGGCCGACGATGAAAGCGCAGTTAGAATCAACAACGAGTTCGATTCATGGAATCTTTTTGGCCGCGTACGTGCTGAGATCCCGCGCGCGGGGATCTTTACGTTCAGCCACAGCGCAAGCCTCCGGGAGCAGGGAGTGCCTGGTTTGGGATCCTTTCAATCCGAGGTCGCCCACTCGGAACGCAACCAGCACGTCGCCTACCTGAATTTCGATCCCAAGCCGATTCTTCCATCCCGGCTGCAGATATCGGCAACTGGATTCTATTCGAATACGCGTGACAAGTTCTATGATCCCAACGGACAGATTGCACTCGGCAGGCAAGATACCAACAATAAGATAACGTCTTATGGCGTGACGGGACGGGCGCGGTATTTTCCGCCCTTGTTCCCCGCTTCTATTGAGACTTTTTTCGAAAAACGAAAAGAGGGGTATCACCCGGAATCTGTTTTTCCCACTCCGACATCCGGCCCCGACCGTTTGAGAAGCTCTCACTCGCTCTCCCTTGCAGGAGAGCTATACCTCATGAACCAGACGCTCGTTCTATCCGCAGCCGAGAGGTTCGAAGGTCATACCAACGAGTTCTATGACGAACCGCGATTTCCCTGGCTGCCTCCGTCCCCCCAAGGAAAAATCACGCGCAACGCACGAACTCCCCACTTGGGCTTTCGGTGGCAGCCTATGTCATTCGTTACATTCAAGGGCAACTGGGGTAAGTACTATCGGCTTCCCACTTTTCTCGAACTGTTCGGTAATCTCGGTTCGGTCACTGGAAGCTCCACACTCGAGCCCGAATGGGGGCTCAACAGGGACATTGGACTTATCATCGCCTCCGATAAGATCGGGTTCTTGCGCCGCTTGTTTTTCGAAGCCGTCTACCTCGATAACGAGGTCGATAACCTCATATTGTTCTTTCCAAACTCTCAGCACACATCGAAGCCCGTCAACATAGGATCGGCGGTAATAAAAGGTTGGGAAATTTCCTGCTCGAGTTTTATTACCGATCGATTCGGGCTATCAGGCAATTACACGCGCCTGGATACAGAGGACACGAGCAGCATTCCCTTTTACAAAGGCAACCAACTCGCCAGCAGGCCCGAAAACGAATTTGCACTGTTTTTCGATTGGATTCACGCGAAATGGAAAGTCACCTACGAACTGCACTATATCGGAGCAAATTTCCTCGATCGCGCGAATCTACAAGAGGTGCCTGCGAGAGAAATCCACAATGTGGTCGTCCGCATCGATATGCCCGTCGACGGGCTTTCGATAACCGCGGAGGGACGAAATATAACCGACAATCGCGTCAGCGATGTGAGCGGATTCCCTCTGCCGGGGAGGACTCTGTATACCACGCTGAGCTACAAATATTGAGGAGGCCGTGATGAATGTTAACTGCGTAAGTCGTTTCATATCAATAGCTTGCATTATTGGGTGTATTATATTTTTCGCAGCCTTCGGAACCACAAGTCTTGCCGACACCGAATTTGCGTTCATTACGACGACCGACTTCTCCTCAGGATCCGCCTCCGTCATCTGGCTGGATGGCTCCTATACCGTGGAGAAGAACGTCGTTAGCTTGCACAGTGACGCGGTGGCTCGTTATTACGACGGCCTCATTTATGCGGTAAACCGGTTAGGTGCCGACAACATTCACGTACTCGATCCGAATAACAACTTTGCGACAGTCCTTCAGTTTTCCGTTGGAAACGGCTCGAATCCGTCGGACATCGCGTTTGTCAGCAAGACGAAAGCATATGTGTCCCGATACGACAGCACCCATATATGGGTCGTCAATCCATCGACGGGAGCGAAGATCGGCTCGATCGATCTGTCGTCGCTCGCCGATGCCGACGGCCTTCCGGAGATGGACAGACTTTGCATCTTCGAAAAGCACCTTTTTATTACCATCCAGCGACTCGACAGAAACAATTATTGGGTTCCCGTCGGCACGAGCTACATTGCCGTCGTAGATGTTGATGCCGATACACTGGTCGATACGGATCCTGTTACTCCAGGCAAGCAGTCTATCCCGCTCGCCGGAACAAATCCGTTTTCCGACCTCAAAATCAATCCATACAAGGGCACCCTGTACGTGTCCTGTGTGGGATATTGGGGCATCCAGGACTGCGGGATTGAAATGGTAGATCCAGGCGCGTTTCATACCCTGGGGTATACGCTAACCGAAGCCTCTTCGGGCGGGGATATCAACGACATGGAAATCGTCGCGCCTGACAAGGGTTATGCAATCATTACCAACGCGAGCTTTCACAATATCTTGATCAGCTTCGATCAGGAGACGGGAATAGTGACGGACACTCTCTACGCTCCCGGCGATTACGTTCTCCATGATATAGAAAAAGCGCCGACGGGGGAGCTTTTCCTTGCAGACGGGACTCTAACGAATCCCGGAGTTCGTGTTTATGACATCGCCACCAATATGCAAGTGCTCCCAGGTCCAATCGACGTCGGGCTCTTGCCTTTCGACATTACATTCAGCGTCAACATCCCATCCGGTATGGCAATCAACCCACCGTTCGTCGCCTCGATGGGTCAGAACTTTCCAAACCCATTCAATCCGTCGACAACGATTCCTTTCACGCTGGCCAAGGAGATCACTGTCAAACTGAGCATCTATGATGTTACGGGTCGCCACGTGCGCACGATTCTCAATGAGAGACGGCCTGCCGGAGATCACCTGGTCCATTGGGATGGCAGAGATGAGGCGTCGAGGATACTGCCGTCGGGAGTTTATTTTGCCCGCCTGGAAGCCGACGATTTCATCGCGACCAGGAAATTGTTGCTGCTGAAGTGAAGCGGAATAAGACTTCTTGATTAATAAAGTAAACACGAAAAGTGCCTTGATCGCCCCTCGGCTCATGGTCCTCGCGCGCGTCTAAAATTGTAGCGCGCTGGGTAAATCGCCTCGCGGTGATCAAGGCACTTTCAATACTCGCTATCGATGTATCAGGATTAGGATCACTGCGATTTTTGAATGAGATTTCCGCCGCTACTCCTTCTCTTTAGCAACAAACTCAAGAGCAGCGGAATTGATGCAGTAGCGAAGCCCGGTCGGCTTCGGGCCGTCATCGAATACGTGCCCGAGATGCGCGTCGCAGCGGCTGCACGTCACCTCGATCCTCACCATACCGAGGCTGGTGTCCGTTTCCTCATCGATATTTTTCCCATCGACCGGCGCCCAATAGCTCGGCCATCCCGTTCCTGAATCAAACTTCGTCTCCGAACTGAACAGCTCGTTGCCGCAGCACACGCACGTATATACACCTTCTCCCTTGAAGTTGTGGTATTTCCCGGAGAACGCCCTCTCCGTTCCTTTTTGACGGGCTATTCTGTACTGCTCAGGTGTGAGGAGCCGGCGCCATTCTTCGTCGGTTTTAGCGACTTTATCAGGCATGTCTTTTCCTTTCTCGCTTATTTGCTGCTTTGCATTTCGTGTAGACTTCTGGGACTTCTTATCAGCAGTGCCCGCGTCGCTGCAAGCAAGAGAAAACAAGGCCACTAGAATAACAACCAGAAGCCTGTGGGGATTGATAATTCTGTCCAGCGGCAACTTTCTCAATAACATTTGGATTTCCTCCCAAGCGCTCACGTATGGTTTTGCCGCTATCGCTCGATGCTCTATCGAGCACGAATGCATTTGTACCGGATGAGCGAACCGGCTGTTCCTTTTAGCTTTTAATAATAAATGCAAGTGAGAGAACAAAAGCAAGAAGCATCGTCAGAGGAAGCAACTTTGTATGATTAATATTATGATCGGCAATCCTAATGGCGGAAAACGTCAAGAAGGCTGGTTTTCCGAATCTTATCTTATGATCATGAAATGAAATCGCAGTCTCGCTTCTCGAGTCCACCGCCCAAAATGATCCGTCGGGTAGACATTCATGAGCTGCTGGATGCCATTACAAATTGCGTACTGTTCGAATTCCTCGCCCTTCTTTAGATCCCTGCCCTTTAGCGTGAAATCATAAGTTTTATTGATCCATTGTGGCAGATTGTCGAAAACTTCATCCCCATTCCAATCGCCAAGTGGATAGACAAAGACCACCTGGAACGTATCGCTCAGCACATCAATTGAACTACCCTCGACCCAACTCCCCGAACGCGCGAATCTATTGAATGTACCACCTAAATCGCGAAAAGAGTACAACCAGCTTGTAATCCCGGATCCCAGAGGATCCTTTGGATGATCATGGCCGGATGCATTGATTGTGAAGTAGAATCTCTTCTTCTCTACGTTTTCGGGGATAACGAGCTCACTGTCTGCCGGTGCCCACCAATCCCATACCAATGTATCGCCGTCTCCGACGATCCGTTCGTTATAGTTCTCAATCGAGTAGCTATCCAAAGTCGGATCGAAGTTCCCCACTATTTCGACTCCAGCCGGTGTTCGATCCGGACGACCGAATTGATTCACACTCCGAACACGCATTTCATATTCAACACTTCCGATGCTCAAGCTCGCCGAGTCTTCCGAACATTTCCCGCAATGAAGTATTGTAGGCTCGCCTCCACTAATGGGAAATCTCTCTGAGCGCCAAATGTAAGAGAAATCATATGTCATGCATGCAGTAGTATCTTCGCCGAAGCTTATCCTGTTGAACAGCCTATCCCACCCTCTGTTGACCACCGTTATCCAGCTGTTGTATGGCACCGTATCGGGAATTGCGTCGTTGAAATCCACGAGTTCGCTAAAGTCACTGTCTCCAATTCGATAAGTATTAATAACTCTCACGATTTCTGTTTCGGGATCGGGGCGAACCTCAACAGTCGTTCCTTCTGACCACTCCGACATTACTCCAGGATGATCGGCGCATCTTGCCCTGCACTTGATAATATAGGTGCCCGGGATGCTCCAAGAATGCAGTCTACAACTGGAGGAGTATACGTAGAACCAGGACGAGTAGGCATGATTCCCACCGGCGTCGAAATCCAATTGATATTCAACTGGGTGGCCTTTGCTGCTAACTGCACCGCTTGCGCAGTAGTACTCGATGTTGTGAACATCCGTTATATTTGCCCCAGAAGGTGGATCGGGTGTCGAAACCGTTTCGAAACTGGGGATCACCATGACTGCCTTACCTTCTGACCAGGGTGACATCCTGTCCTTGTGGACAGCGCATCTCGCTTGGGCTTTAATTACATAAACCCTCAAATTAGTAAAAATGTTCGAAGTGCTGGAAGAAGACTCCAATTACTGTAATTGTGATTTTCTTCTGCATCTAAATCGAAGCGATACTCGAGCCTGTGCCCCATACTGCTGACTGCTCCACCCGCAGAGTAATTCGCTTCTTCATACCACGTCACCGTATCGGGCCCGGTGGGCATGTTCGGAACAGAGATGCTTTCCCCGGCACCCTGCAAATCATCATCTCCGCACCCGATGAGGAAGCTCGTGCTGAATAACAACAATGTGAAAATGATGGAAAATGATCTGGCTGGAATCTGAAAAAGGGTGGGGCTCAATGTCCAGCGCCTGTGCCCTTTCTTGAGGCCCATCAGAATCCCCCCTAACTGATAGCCCGGCGATTAATAAGCACGGCTGAACCGACGCCCTAAGGATGACTGATCAATGATCTGCCATTAAAATAATAAGACCCGATGTCAAGCTGCAAGCGCCATTATCGAAAGCTCGAATTTTAGAGCTTCCATGCGATACAAAAAGGAGGCTCTTCGAGCCCCCTCATATGCGCCCCGCGTATCGTAGCTCCCGTCCAATCTACAGATTGAAGCAAACGACCTTCGGCTCGGTCATCTCCTGAAGGGCAAACTTGATACCTTCCCGCCCCAGACCACTCTTCTTCACACCGCCAAACGGCATGAGATCAACTCGGTAATCCGAGGAGTCGTTGACGATGATCCCGCCAACGTCCAGCTCATATATCGCCTTGAATGCATTGTTGATATCCTGGGTGAAGATGCCGGCATGGAGACCGAAGTTGACATCGTTGGCCTTCGTGATTGCCTCGTCGAGGTTTCTTACGGGATACAAGTTCACTGTTGGCGCGAATACCTCCTCTTTGTCGATCGTGCAGCCCGGGGGAACATCGGCAAGCACGGTCGGTTGGTAAACGGCTCCTGCGCGTTCCCCGCCTGTCAGGATCCTTGCGCCCTTCTCGACCGCATCGTTGACCCACCGCTCGATCCGCTTTGCTTCCCCCTCGGTGATCATCGGCCCCATATCCGTGTCTTCATCGAGCTGGGGGCCGACCTTCATCTCCCGGGTTCTCTCAACGAAGCGTTTCTCGAACTCTTCGTATACGTCTTCTTCTATATAGATCCGTTGAACGCCGATGCAGTTCTGGCCCACGGCCCAGAACGCACCCGAGACGCTGAGTTCCACGGCTTTATCCATATCACAATCTTTGCAGACAATAACGGGCGTGTTCGAACCCAACTCCATGCCTATCTTCTTCAGCCCTGCCTTCTTGACAATCTCCTCACCCGCCTCGACACCACCGGTAAAGCTGATCATGCGAATGCGTGGATCGGTAACGAGCGCATCGCCGATTTTAGCGCCGTAACCCGTAACGATGTTCAGAACATTTGCGGGAAGCCCCGCCTCCATCAATGCTTTACCGAGCTTGATCGCCGATAACGGAGTGACGGTTGCAGGCTTCAGCACCACCGCGTTACCGCCGGCAATTGCCGGACCCAACTTGTGCGCAACAAGGTTCAATGGGTCGTTGAAAGGCGTGATGGCAGCGATAATTCCTATTGGAAACCGGTAATAATAACCAACGCGATTCTCCGAACCCGGTACTGAGTCGAATGGGAGCGTTTCACCGACGATCCGGCGTGCCTCCTCGGCGGAAATCGTCATCGTCTGAACGGCGCGCATGACCTCCTTCCGGGCTTCGCGAATCGTCTTGCTGCCCTCGGTTGCGATGGTTCTTGCATAATCCTCCGCATTCGCATCGACGATGTCCGCGGCTTTTCTAAGGATCCGGATGCGCTCGTGGACCGGAAGGCTGCGGTTGATGCTGTACCCTTTCTCCGCCGCAGTGATCGCTTCATCCACATCTGCGGCCGTACCGCTCGGCACGGTATCCAGTAGAGAATCATCATAAGGATTCCTGACCTCGATCTTTTCTTTTTTATCCACCCATTTCCCGGCAATCAACATTTCCATCGTCGAACACCTTCTTTCAGCACGCAGGTATTATTTTTCCTTCACCATGCATGTTCCATGTTCTCGACCAGCAATACCAATTGAAATATCAAAAACTGCCCCGCCGGAAACCATATCTAAGACATTCTGTGAATGGAGAGCAGATCCGACAGGAGCGAAAAGCCCGTTTCTTTCTTGCCGGCTCCCGCACCCACTATCGTCACCTCTCCCATGAGATCCGTCACGAAGGTGAGCGCATTCGTGGCGCCACCCACGGAGGCGAGGGGATCGGTCAGTTCTACCTTCTCTGGCCTGACGGAGGCCCGCACACTGCCGCCTTCTTTCGTCACCTTGCCAATCAACTTCCAGCGCTTCCCTTCTTTCTTCGCTTGTTCGATATCTTGCAGCTTGATTCCCGTGATCCCCGATCGGTCCACGTCCCCGACCCCAATGTCAGCGCCCATAACGCTCTTTGCTAATATGACCACTTTCGCGAGCGCATCCCAACCCTCGACATCGGCGTCCGGTTTTGCCTCGGCATATCCAAGCTCTTGCGCCTCTTTGAGAGCCTCCTCGTAGCTCTTGCCCTTCTCCATGTTTGTCAGAATGAAGTTCGTGGTTCCGTTCAGAATACCTCGGATTTCCGTCACGTCGTTTCCCGCCAGGCATAAGTGACAAAGATTCAATGCGGGCGTCCCACTGAGAACGGTGCCTTCAAACAGGAATCGGACGTCCTTTTTGGCAGCGAGATCGGACAGCTCTCGAAAAAATAATGTGGTCGGCCCCTTGTTGGTCGTCACGAGATGCTTCCCCGACTCCAGGGCCGCTTTGAAGTGACTGTAAGCGGGCTCGCCGGTCTCGATATCCGTGTAGGTGGCTTCGAGGACGATGTCCGCATTCGTTTCTTTTATCGTATTCAGGGCGTCCAGCCCGGTCCGCGCTCCGGGGTACTCCGATATCTTGTTCTGCTTGGCCAGCTCGAGCAGCGTCGATAGATCGAGCCCGTCCGGGCTGTATGCCGAACCCTTGTTGAAGTCGCTGACGGCCACTACCAGATATTCGAAGCCGTAGCAGTCTTTGAGTACATTCTTCTTTTCGAGAAGAATTTCCGCAAGCCCTTGACCAACCACTCCAAAACCTATGAAAGCAAGCCGATACATCATTCCCTCCTTCACGCAACTCTATTAATTTTTTTGCGATAGTATGTCCGATGCAGTGATTGCCCGCGCTGGCAAGGCTCATTGCGGTTATGCCGCCGACAGGGCCTTGTCGAGATCCTCGATCAGATCGTCCGGATCTTCGAGCCCGGCCGAGTACCGGATCATATTGTCGGGAATCCCCGCTTTAGCGCGCTCCTCCGGTCCCAGCTGCCAGTGGGTCGTTGCAGCCGGCTGGATGGCCACAGTTTGAGAAGATCCCAGATGCGTCGTATGGACCGCAACACTCAGGTTATCGATAACGCTGCGCGTGGCTTCCAGCCCGCCTTTGACATTGAAGCTCATCATGGACGAATAGCCGCTCATCGTTTTCTTCGCCACGTCGTGCTGTGGATGGGAAGGCAGTCCTGGATAATTCACTGACTCGATCTTCGGATGTTCTTCCAGGAATTTCGCAACGGCCATCGCGTTATCCGAGTGTTTCTTCATACGGAGTGAGAGGCTCTCCAGGCCGAGCAGGCACAGCCATGAGTTGAAGGGAGAGATCGATGGCCCGATATTCCGGTACCCGATATGTCGCACGTGGTCTACGAACTCTTTCTTGGCAACGATTGCTCCCGATAGGCTCGTTGCGTTGCCGCTGATGTACTTCGTCGCCGAATGAATAATGATATCTGCACCCATTTCGATCGGGCGCATGAGCGCCGGAGTGCAAATCGTGTTGTCCACCATGAGCGGAATACCTTTCGATTTGGCGAGCTCGACAATGGCTGGAATATCAGCAACAAAAAGGTTTGGATTACTCGGGGATTCTACATGGAGGAGCTTGGTTTTTGGCGTTATCGCCTGCTCCCAGCTCTCTATCTTATCAGGTTCGAGAACCCAGTTCGTTTTGATACCCATCCTTGGCATCGACGTGTTGAACAGCTCGAACGTGCCGCCATACACCCGAATCGATGAGGTTATCTCCTCTCCCGTTTTCACCAAATGGTGGGCAACCATAAAAACAGCCGCCATTCCGGATGCCGTGGCAAGCGCGGCTTCGCCGCCTTCCAGTAAAGCCATCCGTTTCTCGAAGATGTCGTTCGTGGGATTATTTATCCTCCCGTACGCGAACCCTTCGATTTTGTAGCTGTAGAGATCCGCAGCATATTCGGCCGACTCATACGGAAAGACAGCGCTCTGGACGATCGGTGGGGCCATCGTACGGTATCTCAATTGTTCATCCCAATCAAAGCCGCCTTTGACCGCAATTGTATCGAAACGCAACTTAGCCATATCCATTACCTCCCATAATGGACCTCAAACGACGATAAAAATGCTTTCTCTTCTGCCGGCCGCCGGGTGTTCACCCAGCCGGCGCTTGTTTTGTTATTTTTGATCGGATTAAGTCCCTTTACTTCTATTACGACCGTTTTCTCTTGCCTCTCCTGTCGCCATCAATTTTCTCATTGGGGTTCAGGTTCTCCTTGACCCACTCAAGGGGCACTGCGGTTTGCTTTTTCAAAGTAGACAACACGAACATGGTCCGGACTTTATCTATTCCTTTTGTCCTAGTCAGCGTGTTGAGGAGAAAATCCTCGTAATCGTCGATGTCGTGCGAGTAGATCTTAAGCAGGTAGTCTTCCGCCCCGGCCAAGTGATGACACTCGAGCACGTCGCTGCAATCTCCCACGAATTTATGGAAATTTTCGATTGAATCTTTCTGATGCAGGTTGAGGGATACGGCAACGAAGGCGACGGTGCCCAGGCCGACTTTTTTATTGTCCACGAGGGCGACATATTTCTCGATGATGCCTCTTTCCTCGAGCTTGCGGACGCGCTCGAGAACGGCGGGGGGGCTCAAACCCACTTTGGCGGCGAGCTGCACATTGGGGATACGTCCCTCCTCCTGAAGAATCTCCAGTATCTGCCTGTCGATGGGATGCAGTTTGTCAGCTGTCATAGCCGGCTACCCTTGGGGCCTTGCTTTATTAGAAAGGTAGGTCAAACCACCGAACATTATCAGGTAATCATTCGAATTTGTCAACAATTATTCTGATAAAGTGATAATTTCGATAATTTATTTACCGAGAACAGGTTCACCTCCTCTGGAGTTCGGCGGTTTTCGACCCTCAATAGGGCAGCACCGCCCTCAAGGAATCCTCACCCCAATGTTCCAGTTTGAATTGTTCGGGTCGCAGTTCCAGAACGTTTCGGAGCCATGCTTCTGGATATCCCCTTTCCTCCGGGTGCCCTTTCTCATTCTTGACATAGCCGTCGTTATATTTGGCCAGGAGATACTCCCCGAGCTCACGCCAGCGATCCACGACCAGCTCGGCATGGCTCACGGAGTAATCGGTGAGATAGCGGATCAACATTTCAGGTTTTTTCTTCGAAAGCTCCAGCGCAGTTTTTTCAACCTCCGGCTGCAACGTGATAAGCGTGCCCTCGAGTTCATCTCTTACTTTTCGTATATCTTTGATCATGTACGAGTACTTGAGGTTTGCAAAGTTTGCCACAAAGTTGAATACCCACCAGGCGGAATCCCACGAGAACTCCCGCAGGCTGCCATATGCATAAGCTTTGGGTACTTCATTTATCCCGCAGTAGAGAGGCACATAGCATGTCGTGTAAGTATCATCCACACCATACCAAAGAACGCCGCCGATCGAATTGGGAAGCCACGACCGGGATTGCGACACAAAAGAGAATCCGGTCTGTTGAGTCGATATAGGTCTCTCCCAGGAATATTCAATTCCATCTACTTCCCAGGTCATTGGCCTCCAGCGGTTGGGGGTCCCGTATGGCCCCGCATCGACGCCTTTCGTCATATCGTAATCGGTTCCCTCATAATGATCCCGCATCAAGTCGAAGACGTCCGCCAGAGACAGCTTTTGATCAGGCTTTATCCATAACGGATAAGGATCGGCGCCTTTCACAGCTCTATGGTAGTCAGGCGGCCAATCCTTTGAGGGCGCCGCCCGACGAAATATGCTCCACACCCTGGTTGCCGTGTACCGGAGCGTTTGGGGGGTGGGCGGGTGGTACGCATCGCGGAAGCTGAACGGTTTCCCTGAGTCCGGATCGTAATATCCCTTTTCGATGGCAAATGAGATTACATTCTCGGAATACATGCAGTTATCCGGATCGTTTGTCGGAAACTCGCCGATGCGTGACATGTTGGCATGACTGCAGATATACCCGTCGGGCACCCTTCGTGCCACCCAAATGGCGCCCTTCCCACCTGGTCCGGGGCCGATCATTTCCATCAGCCAGGCTTCCTTTGGATCTGCTATCGAAAAGGACTCTCCGGTACTCGCATAGCCGCATTCCTCGACGAGGCCAGTCATCACCTTTATCGCTTCCCTTGCCGTCTTTGCCCGCTGCAGGGCAAGCCTCATGAGTACCCAGTAATGAAGCATCCCATCCGGATTTCGAAGTTCCTCCCGACCGTCGAATGTTGTCTCCCCGATCACCACTTGATGCTCGTTCATGAGATTTACGACGGCATAAGTATGGGGAACTTGCTTCACTTTCCCTCTCACTTTGCCGGACCAGTCTTTTATCTCGTAATAATCATCCGGTCCATAATCCTCGGCCCGTACGTACAGGAGATGGGGGTGAAACTCCCCATCACAGGTGTACGTAACCATAACCGAGCCGTCTTTTGATGCGCCCCTGGTCACGATAAGATTCGTGCAGGCCAGAGAGACGTGTCCGGCAAGAATCATGGCTAATAACATTCCAAAGATGAAGACGCAGCATCTTTTCATCGGTTCTTCCCTCCGCGTTTGGTCTGGACCATGCACCGAAGGTGGAGTGATCGGCGCGCAAAAACAGCCGTCGAAGTATAACCGAAAAGGGGCCTTCTGGGATACCCCATTTCGCCGGAACTACTAGATTTTACTTGACGTTGGACCATGGATCTGATATTTCTTATATATAGAATCTTATTAGTGCAGCTCATGGCCCCACCCAACCCACTACCAGCTAACTTGACCAATAGAATGGTGATCATGAAACGTTACTCCGCTCTGATCGGCGTTGGGCTTCTCTTTCTCACCGCTGTTTTAATCTCACCTTTGCATGCCCAGCCAAGCAAAACAAGATGCCTGAACATTCGTGCGCCCCAAGAAGGCCCGGCAGAACGCCTTTACTTTTACTCGGCCTCGGGAGATGTGGAGAGATTGCTCGATCTCCGCAAGCACCTGATCTCTCAAGGTGCCCGCAAAGTAAACTGCTTCGTCCCCTTCATCGTCGTTTGCGAGATGCCGGATGCTCTTCCTTATGAGACGCTCCTGTTGAATTCAGATATCACGGCGATGCGCGAAAATGAAATCAATATGGATAACCCTACTGGATTCATTTATGGGCCAAAATGGGTAAAGCAATGCTATCAGCTGGTCGATAGGGCGAAGATCGAGAATCCAAGTATTGTGTTCGAAACAGCGAGACACGACGGATTCTCCTTTGCTCCCAGTGAAGTGTTTCGCCGCACGACAAAATCAATGCCGATTTCCTCCACGGAAGCGGAGGTTCGTAACTTCAAGCAGAACAGCGATGTCATGTTAGGAGATATCCTCGCGCAGTTCATCTATCCCGAAAGCTTGGGACCGCAGGAAAACTGGACTGATCAGGCGCTTTCCGCCGCATCAGGAGCGGCCGCCATGACGTTGATCTTCTTTCAAGAGTCTCATCCTTCTTACCCAATAGACTTCCTCATCAGAAACATTACCAGATCGCCGACGAGTACCGAGCCGATCGGTTTCGTACGAGAAGATAAAGCTATTTGGATTACCGATGTGATGAACAATATGGGGTATATGGGTGACCAATCGGAATTCCTCCAGCTGGTGCACCAATTCAACGAGGAATGGCGCCAGCGATGGCACACCGACTGGGCATTTACTGCGTTTGTTGTAAACAGCGCAAACGACTTTGATCACCGATTTGGACCCGGCCTGACAAGGTATTACGCTTTTGGCGAGCATGGCGGACCCTGTCTGGCAATACCGTACCCCGCTGGGAATCCGGGTACGTGGACGTTTCGGCAGGTTCTAAAGCACGAGATAGGTTTGGTTTTCTGGGGTATGTATGAGGAACCTACACAGACAACCTCGTGCGATGACTACTCGGGCTACCTAAGATACCGGAATTGGAACAAAACAGTAAAATACGGTCCGATTCCTGGTAGTAAGGAGGGGTGCAGTACATCCATTATTCCCGCCTTTTGCATAATGAATATAGATGACGTCGTCGAATGGTGGTACGACGGCCCCCCCTGCAGACACACCGACGGCATGTTCGGCCTTGCTGATGACAATGACAACGGCGTTCCCGATGCCGTGGACGAGGCACCGGTCGTCGAGTTCGAAACCGCCGCTCTGGAGAGCATTCTAACGGACGAGTTCGAGCTCAGATTTCAGGCGATATCATATGGAGTCCCAAATCGGAATCCTTACCAAAATCCAGCTATTCGCATAAACTATGCCGTGCCTGTGAAGGATGTAAGCTACAAAGTGAACGGAGTCGGTCCGATCCGTCTTCTCCCAGCCGACGGTGAATCGGATGAAACCACTGAAGAGTTCGTCGGACAGCTCGCAGAACTCATCCCGGGTCTTACGGAGATTGAAGTAGTTTCCCGCAACACGATGGGAGCAATCTCCGACCCGTTCCTCAAGCGTCTTTACTATCTCGGATTGCTCTATGCTCACTTTAGATTTGGATTCGATAAAGATGGAATTGGGATTTCATGGAACATGCTTGGAGACACATTCGGTGCCATATTTGATCTTCATCGCATAGGGACGGATCCAGAACCGTATGACTCCCTTATCATCGCTGATGTGCAGCCATCCAGTACTTCGAATGGATACTTTACTCCCTATGCCTGTGTGGATCAGTCCGTCGTTCCGGGGGCAAAATATCGTTACTACGTAGAAGGTACTTTCTCGGTTATGTACCATGGCGAAGAAATCACCATTACGAAGAGGTCAAAAGAGTTTGAAATCATCGCCACGCTTCCAATAAGCAAAGGGAGTTTTATCTCAGCCCCTGCTCCAAATCCCTTCCGCGATGAAACCTGGATTTCCATAATCGTTCCCCCAACATTCAGAGAACTAGGCGCGCAAAGCCCCACTCCGAACGGCATTCCGGGAGGAAAGCAAAAAACCCCGGCGTTTCAGCAGGAAGTTCCTACGGTCGTAAACGTCACAATTTACGACGCCTTCGGCAGGAAGGTTAAGAATCTCCACTCCGGCAGCGTTCTTTCTACGGTTCTTACCATCCGCTGGACTGGCACCAATAACAACAACCAACGAGTCCCCTCCGGCGTGTACTTCATCAAGGCCAGAGCAGGCGATTGGACTCAAGCCGAAAAGGTATTGCTCCTCCGATAACCGGTCCATCCTCAACTTTACCGAATACATGCAGAGAAGCAAACGGTAGGCTTCTTAAGGGGATAAAAGTATGAAGCAACAGTTCGTGTAGAAGAGGTGCTATGGGTATATCTGCAAGGTATCCTGATCCATCACTCTTGTATCCCAAAACAACTCTACGAGAAACTGACAGCCCGGCTCGGCTTCTTCACCCTCATCATCCCTGAGATCCCATGTAACCATGTGGACACCAGGCGTAAAATAGCCGTTTACCAGCTTCCTGAAGGGACGCCATTGCGTTGAATACCATCGAAGCAAAACATTTATGATGACAATCGAATCGGAAGCCTTGAAATAGACATCCACTTCTCCGCCGGTTTGCACCGACCTCGGGGTAGGATCGAGGTAAACATAATAGCCCAGCCCTCGGGTTATATTCGATAGCTGCGACCAATTCGGCACCTCATCGGCCGTTTTCATTGCGAAATAATAGCCTCTATTGGGTGATATCCCCGTCACGAAAAAGCTGTCTTGCTCGCCGCCAGGTTTCGGGGGCGGCTCACCGCTCAATTGAGCAGCCGTATCCCAGGTCTGATCGTTGAGGGTCCATCTGGAGTAGCGAATGTCATATTGCGAGGCCGTACCGACTCCCCCATCATCCCCCGGGGCCGTCCACGTAAGAAGAAACAAGGATTCACTGAATCCGACGGCTTTCAGGTCGGTCACAGGAGCAGGAGGAATGTACTCCTGATTGGTCGTGCCCTCCGCGCAATTCGATATTCCGGACTCGTTCGGCACTTCATCACGAGTCTTGATGGCGAAATAGTAGGTCTCCAGCGAAGCCAGCCCCGTTACTACCACCGTTTCGATCTGGCCTGCAGGCTTGGGCTCAGGCACAGCTCCTATCTTTGAAGCTGAATCCCAATTTTGCTGGGTGATGAGAGCGAGAGAATATCGAATATCATACTCCGATGCCGTACCCGTCATGCCGTCATCACCAGGAGCAATCCAAACAAGCGCGAGCGAACTTGTCGTTGGAGTTTTTACGGTGAGATCTGTTATCGTAGCCGGAGGGATCGTATCAATGGTGGGACCTATTATATCTACGGGATTATCGGCTTTATCTTCATTGCAACCAGCTAAAAACGTGAAGGCGAAGCTGCTCAATAAGAGTGCAGAAGCAATCAGAATCCTTCTCAACACAGCAGGCCTACCTTTTGCTCTGCCTGCCACGCTCCAGTTCGGGAAGCTGTCAAAGGCCCACATCGGATCCGCTTCGAGGTTGGAGCCATAGAAGCTCCCAAATGCCGGCCTCCGACGAGCAGGACAACGGTCTATACCGATCGAGCTGCGATGGGATGTCGTCCGCTCCAATCGCCATATGTAACGCCGCTGTAAATCGGCGTTGTATATGTTAAATGATATCACAAATTTTGGATATTTGACAACCCGGCATTCAGGTTTTAAACTACATATTTGCTAATAATGCTTGAATCGGCGTTTTAAATCTGGTATGATATTTTAACTTCAGGGCATCTCCTACCGCATCGATTCGCCGTTTTCGCCTCCGCCGTATCGAGAGCTGGTTTCGGAGCTCTGTTCCCAAACATGCAAAGCGCCATGAAGACGCATCACGTGCACGATTTCTTTAGCGAAAGCCTGGGATGAGGACTACTGTACCTCTTGCCTTTTTAGCAGAGTTTGTATTTGAGGCGAACAAGGAGTTTTGAGTATGCGCAAAAAGCTATATGTCGGCAACCTGCCATTTAGCGCCACCGAAAACGAAATTCGCGAGCTGTTCGAGAAGCACGGTACGGTTCATTCGGTGAATTTGATCACCGACCGCGAAACCGGCCGCCCGCGCGGATTCGGGTTTGTCGAGATGGAGCAAGAGGAAGCAAATGCGGCTAAAGATGCTCTCAACGGCGCTCTTTTTGGCGAGCGCAGCCTTCGCGTGAACGAAGCTCACGAACCCAGATGGAAAGGCCAGAACCGGGGACGGAGATAGAGCAGCTAATTGAAGAGGCCGCCGCAATCCCAGTGCGGGGGCCTTTTTTTTCAATTCAGCATATTCCTTTATACTTCTACGAAGTGGGTCCGAGGGATCCCCGGCTCCAGCCTGTGTTGGGCTCGTGATGGTATGTTTCCCGCAGCAGCCTGACATGCGTCGGGCTAGACCAGCTCTCGAGTCGCTTGATCCGGCTGCTCGATATGAAAACGCACTAAGGCCAGCTCAGGCCCATCGTGAGCTCCTGATAGGCAGATTGTCCTGCCTATAGAATCCCGCCATGCACCCGAGAGCCTGGCCGATTCATGCACGTGTCCGTGCAATGTCATCATCGGCTGCCGTGCCTCGATGAAATTCCTAATAGCAATGCTGCCTACGTGCTCCTCACCCATTTCCCCGCCAGAAGCGACATAGTCCAGCTTCGTCCGATGCGGAGGCGCATGGAAAAGAAACACCGCTTTTTCGAGGTTGTCTTCCCCCGCTATTTGTTCGAGATCTTCTTTAATAGTAGCACTCATTATGTCGTCGTCAGGAAGCTGAATAGATCGATGGCCTTCCTCGAGCGGAACGCACCCCGGATTGACGCTGCGCGAGACATCATACCTTTCCCAGTCTTTTAAATGAAACGGGGTCGGAGGTACATATGAATAACCGTAAATTGGGTATTCCCCGAGGTTGGTGCGCCGGTCGTGAATGTAATTCCACAGTCCCCGGTTCGAAGCTTTTTGAATGGCTGCTTCTTCAAAGCGCCCGTCATCGTTACCGAGAATCATAAAGATCTGCGGGTACTCATCTGCAAGCTTTTTGCGCAGGATTTTAAACTCTTCGATTAGAAACTTTGCAACGAAATCTCTATGCGCGCTGTCTGTCGATGAGATCCCCGACAGTAGGATATCTCCCCCCAAAAAGATCGCCTTTGGTCTCTCGAGCATAGCAAGATCGAAAAGCTTCTCGTAGCGATCCACGTCGCCGTGCAGGTCAGATACAAAGAAACACTTAGTCACCGGTGATTCCTTTCGGAACGGTTGCGGCTTCCATATATAGCACGACAGAAGTTACTTTAGTAGTAACATTTTTCGTGTTGCCCGGAATCCCGAGCTCGTTTCCATCATACAAAAATATATTCCTGAAGAGACTCGTTGACCACCCTCATTATCCCCATCCCAACCCACTTCGTATCGTCCTGGATTTTTGTAGGTTACCAATAAGATCTTCACCAGGCTTCCCCGCACGTCGTAGATCTTGACGGCAACATTCCCCGCGCGGGCAACATCGTAACGGATGGCCGTTGAGGGATTAAAAGGATTTGGGTAGTTCTGGTAAAGGGCGGTTTCCGTGGGAAGTTCCGGTAGCTGATCTCTTTTCGATTCGATGAACTCTTCGCTCCCTACGAGGAGCACAAAGCGGGCGTCATCTTCTTTGGAAATGAAGGCCTTTTTCTTTTCGAAAAATGTGTATTGGCCCTCTTCCCTGAGGTCGATTGCATGCTGCAAGCGGCGATCGATCAGATACAGCTTTGCGCTCGAGGGCGCCCGTTGGATTCCCTGGAATTCGAGGACTACTTCGTCGCCGGCTGGCTCATCCGAGAAGCTTTTCGCCACGTCGAATTGCCAGATGTGGCCCCAAAGATCCCCGTTTTCGGAAGCGAGTGCTGTCAGCGCCTTGTCCAACCCAACATACTGCCCCCTGATGTCAACCGTGTAGTGGTCCGGGTGCTGCTTCCAGCTCACATGCGGGAAATAGAGCGAAATTGCCTTCCCAGGGCTCAAAGGGGGCTCCGAGCGGTCGTGTTTGTCCCATTCCGTGGCAGCGCCTTGCGCCATGCCAATGACGTTGTGCCCATCCGCCAATCCGCAGGAGAATGCGTGAATCTCGATCTGCCAGCAGCCGTCTGGCAAACCGGCAAAGATAACGGGAATTGTCTCGGCCATCACTGCCGGATCCTCCCTAGGCGGAAGCTTCAATGTGACAATTGTATCAGTGAGATTTTTTACCCAATAACCGTCGAAGGGCTCCAACGTCCCAACATCATATTGGTAGCTGCTACCGATCCACCTCACCGGCGGTTCCACCACGATTCCCTCCGCATTCGCCATTGCGAGCGTATCCACCACACACGAATCCCATGCAATCGCAAAGGCGAATGGATCCCCGATCATGTTCCACCCTGGATGCAGCGTTACGGCGAAAAAGCTATCCGTCGGGGTTGATCGCCCCCTCGCGGGCCCCGTGTCGAGCCAGTGGGGATCCTTTGTGATCAACCAGTACCCTCTCCCTTGCTCGAAGGAGAATACAGTATCATTTGGCACTTCGACATATGCTGAGTCGTCCACATCGTAGGTAAACATGCGCCACCGAGTCTTATCCTGCCCACCGATGTTGTCCGTTAGAGCGCCGTTGATCGTGCCCTCCATCGCGAGAGGAATCGACATCATTCGATACTGCGCGGCCGAATGCTTTCTTGCCTCTTTGAGATCTTGCACCAACACACGGATCGTTCGAGGAGATTGATCGGGCTGGGATGGAGGATCGCACAGCGTATCCGTCAGCGTTACCACCTTCACCCAGTACTCGACTCCCCTCGCGCCAACGAGTGTGTCCGGTATCATAGCAAAGGGCAGCGGATCCCCAAGCTGGAGGCTCGCGCTATCACCGGTTTCCTCCCCACCTTGGCGGAAGTGAAGCGAGCCTTCTTGAAAAATAGCCCCAACTGCTAGAGATACCTGCACTCGGATATCGAGGCCTTCGAGATAATCAGGGCCCTCGTTTGGAATAGGTGTTGAAGATATGGAGGTTGGAGATTCTACTGCTTGAAAGAACACGGAGTCATCCGGTGCTCCGGGAGGATCTGTCGCATAGACGCCGCTGTTTTCGACTTTGACGTAATAGTCTACCCCGCCCTCGACGACATGATTGCCTGGAATTATGGCGATGAAATCATCCGCCGATTTGTGGAGAGAAACACTATCCACGAAAGTTCCGCCAATAATACTCGGCCGATGGTATAAAAAGCCACTCTCAACGTGAACCTCTGGAGCAGCCGTAATTATGACGGTGAGGGCATCCCCTAACGGTACTTCCGGTGCAGGAGCAAGCAAGCGAGTTGACACCTCGAGAGCACGAATATCGGTACTCAGGGGAATAAATGTAAAAAGATTCTGCGGATCGTTGCTTTCGATCACAAGATCACCAGAAATAGAAGTTTGCAAACGGGGTTCGAGAAATACGGTGATATTCACGCTATCTCCAGGATCGATACTAAACGGAGCACTTAAATCGAGCCTCATTTCTGCTGATGGTAGAGTAATGTTCGAAATGTTCAGTAGCAAATTACCATCATTCGAAAACGTTAGTACAAGTGGTATCGTATCACCGACTGTGACAGTTGGGAATGAAAGCGTGGCCAGCGATAGTTCGATCATTGGTCTGAAGACTTCTATAGGTCCAACGTCTTTGTGATAGTTGGAAGCATGCTGAATCAAGGCCACTCGGCGCGGATTAGAGACGGTACGAAGCCGAAGGATTACATTACGCCTGTCGAAAAGCAGAAGAGAAGAAGTACCCCAATCAAATTGATGCTCGATGCCGTCGGGGGATGATGGCAAAGGACCGATTTTGGTCTGCTGACCCACAATATCAACAGGATTCCAGTCCAAGGCCCCTTCGTATTTGTATTCCGGAATAATCCATACCGAGTCAGACTCCAAGTCAACTACTGTTGCGCTGATACGATGAACATTGACAGCTGTTTGCTGAACATTGACAAATCTCAAATAAGCACCGTTATTGGGAAGATGATTCGTGGGCACAAGTGGATCGCCCTTATATGGAGGATTCTTCGGTGATTCATATAGAGTAGTATTTTGAAGATCATTGCCAACCACAAGATCTAAATCTCCATCTCCTTCCACATCGCCCAAGGCTACGCTAAAAGTGTGATAACCAGGCCCGGACCAAAAAGGAGTCGATGAGAATGCGCCGTTTTCATTCAAAAGGATTGTGTTGCTTTCACCGCCATTACTATTCCCACACACCAGATCGAGATCTCCGTCCCTATCCATATCCCCAAGTGCGATGCTTCGAGTATAGTTCGTCGGCCCCGACCAATCAGGTAATATCGAAAAAACCCCGCCCTGGTTCAGGTACATTGTTTTACTCACACTATAGTTCCCACACACAAGATCTGGATCCCCATCCCCATCAATATCTCCCAAGGCCACGCTATGTGTAGCATTCCCTGGTCCTGACGACCAATCCGGAGTCGCTGATAACACACCCCCTGCATTTAGATAGAGTGTATTGCTACCCCAATTTCCGCAGACAAGGTCAAGATCCCCATCATCATCGACGTCTCCCAATTCTACGCTACGCGTATCATTCGCCGGGTCCGATAACCACGTTGGAATTGTTGAAAAAAGCGCGCCATCATTTAGGTAGAGCGTATTTCTACCGCTGTTACCACACACGAGATCGAGATCCCCATCGCCATCGACGTCTCCCAATTCCACGCTATGCGTATCATTTGCCGGATCCGATAACCATGCTGGAGTCGTCGAAAAAAGCATCCCACCATTTAGGTAGAGCGTATTTTTACCGCTGTTACCACATACGAGATCGAGATCCCCATCACCATCGACATCCCCAAAACCCAAATCATTCGTGCTGTTCGCAGGTCCAGACGACCACGCCGGAGGAGTAATAAAAACTCCATTTTGATTCAAATAGAGAGCGTTGTTCTGACCATTGCTCCCACAAATCAAATCGACATCCCTATCGCCATCGACATCTTCGAGCGCAACACTTTGAGTGATGTTCCCTGCGACTGTCCACACAGGGACTGTCGTCAGAATTTTCCCAAGATTTAGATAACATGTGTTGCTTTGAACATAGTTGCCGCAAACCAGATCTAGACCGCCATCCCCATTTACATCCGCTAACGCTATACCCATAGTGCTATTTGCTAATCCCGACGACCAATCTGGTGTCGTGGAGAAAATCCCGCCTATGTTCATATATACGGTATTGTTTTGACCGTAGTTGTTTCCGCAAAGGAAGTCGAGATCTCCATCCCCGTCTATATCTCCTAAGGCTATGCCGCTTGTAGAATTGGATGGCACTGATGACCAGATCGGAGATGAAGCAAAAATGCCTCCTTCGTTGAGATAGAGGGTGTTTACGCCGCTGTTTCCGCATACAAGATCGAGATCCCCGTCCCCATCCACATCTCCCAAGGCAACCGCCGTGGTGGTGTTCCCTGGTCCCGAGACCCAAGCTGGAGTCGTCGAAAAAAGGCCGCTTTGATTCAAATAGAGAGTATTGCTGCCCCCATTTCCGCAAACGAGATCGAGATCACCATCCCCATTCACATCCCCTAAGGCAACACTATTCGTAAAATTTAACGGCCCCGACGACCAAACCGGAGTCGTTGAAAAAATACCACCTTCATTCAAATAGAGGGTGTTGTTGTGTCCATCCGGAAACTGATCGCTATTTCCACAAACGAGATCGAGATCGCCATCTCCATCCACATCCCCGAGCGCTAAGCTCCGGGTATAATTTTGAGGTTCTGATGACCAGTCTGGCGTAGACGAGAAAATCCCTCGATCATTGAGATGAAGGGTATTCCTCCTTCCAGTTGCGCCATCGTAACCATTTCCACACACGAGATCGAGATCGCCATCCCCATCCACATCTCCCAATGCGACGCTATACGCCACAAAATCTTGTTGCGCTTGCCAATACGGCAGCGTTGAAAACGTGCTCCCTTCGTTCGAGTAAAGGGAGTTACCGTCCATGTAATCATTTCCGCAAACGAGGTCAAGATACCCGTCTCCGTTTACGTCGCCAATTGCTAAGCTGAAGGTGTAACTCGATGGTCCGGAAGACCAGACAGGAAGGGTAGTAAGCAAGCTATCTTGTGCACTGCTTGGCATGGCATAAGCCGATAAAACAAGCAGAGCCGAGAATAAATATAATATCTTTGAGCTGGGATAATGACGGTGACTGAGTTTAATCCGCGGGCGTTCCAGACACCTATTCTTGGGTGCGCTGAAGTATATGACTCGAACATGCATGGCCAACGCCTTTTTAAAACAACACAATCACTAGGCAACATTTTATCGGCAGCTTCTGTATTGCCTTCATGAAATCCAAGTTAACCATTGAGGCTGTTCCTCATTTCAATAGTGAAATTCCTAACGCCTCACTTTCCCTTTCCCCTCTTTCCAAAAATCGCCGAAAACACCGACTTCTTCTCCCCGCTCCTCTCCATCTCCTGCAGGACAAAATCCTTGAACGACGATGAACAAACAGCCAGCTCTCCATTCGATTCGTGAAGGTACCCACGACGAACGAGCTCCTCATTCACATAGTGGAATTTCTTGTTGATCGGCTTCGCATTGGCGATGCGACCGAGATTATCTTTCTCCACATCTTCCATTCTATCCCATACAAAGCTGTAATGAGGCAGCAGCTCATCCATCATCGTCTTTGATATTTGGCTCCAGTCCGGCTCCGAATCTGGATTATCAACTAAATATTCGAAAACGCTCGAGCACGTCACTTGAAGATAAAACGGGAAGTTACCCGCTATCTCGATAATCTTATTCGCATAAGGCTCCAGCGGTACGCTCTCTGTTTTCGATGGCACTGTGATGAGCTCGAGCGCCTCCTCTCGACTGAAAGGACGAAGTGGAAGATTCGAAAAAATATTGAAAAACGGCGAATCGGAGATGTCTTTGTTGTGACACATGAGCTGCAGTTCCTCAAACGATGATGTGACATAAGCAACTCTGAAGCTATTCGCAAGCGAGCGCAAAAATGAAAAAAACTCTTCGCCAAATTTTTCGTTTCGAGTTATGGACTCGAACTCATCCATTAGAACGATGATCCTCTTTCCTGCTTCGTGAATTGACTGGACAACCTGCTTGAGCTGATCCAGGCTTTTCTCTCGGGATGCATATTCGCCGCCGTCTTTTATTTCATAACTGAACACATTGAAGAGAAAATCGATGAACTTTGACACATCGAAATCGACGTCCCTCTGAAAGTCCAGGTAAACGAATATAGAGCTGCTGTAATTCTGCATGTGCTGCTTTCGGTTCCTCTTATGGTAGATGTAATTCAGCAAGGAAGACTTCCCGATACGCCGATCCCCAACAATGGATATCGACTGCGGATGCGGGGCATCCAAGCGTGAGTAAATTTTGCGAATCTCTCTCTGTCTTCCAAAGAAGTCCGAGGGATTTTTGATCATGACTCGGTTGAGATATGGATTTCTCTTACTGCTTCGATCTGTGAGTTCACCGACGCTCGAGATCGATACGGAAGTACTCTTTTCCATAGTGGCGTAGCTTTTCAACAGCATTTCGAACTCTTTGGCCAATTCGGAGAAATCCCTGGGCCTATTCCGCGGATCTTTTTCCAGGCATCTCAATAAAATGTTCTTCAAATCCTCGGGAACTCCGTCGGCGAATTGGATGCTGGTCTCGTTTACGATCAAATACATGAGCGCTGTGGGATGTTCTGCTTCAAAGGGAAACCTGCCATTGACAAGCCGAAACATACCCACACCAAATGAAAATATATCCGCCCTCTCATCGACTGGTTCTCCCCTGACTTGCTCCGGAGACATGTAATAAGGGGTTCCCATCATAGCTTTTCCGGATGTGTGCGCATCTTCATCCAAGAGCTTTGCAAGGCCAAAATCCATTATTTTCACTTGCGCACTTTCTTCACCAACCTTATCCACCATGATATTTTTCAATGTGAGATCCCGATGGATAATCTTTTGGGAATGGGCGTAAGCCATAGCGCTGCATACTTGAAATGCAAAAGTGCAGATCTGCTGGAGCGTTAGCGTCGTTTTGTTTATCAGCTCTCTCAAAGAAGGCCCGTTCACGAATTCCATCACAAGGTAAGGGCACGCCATGTGCTCACCACAATCGAAGACTGTTACGATATTTGGGTGATTCATCTTCGCCATCGATTCTGACTCACGCATAAAGCGTTTCTCGAACGATCCCCCAAGACAGAACTCCTTGAGCATCTTTACGGCAACAGGTCGTTTGAGCTTCAGATCAAATCCGAGATAAACACTGCCAAATCCACCCTCACCGATTTTTTTCTCGATCTTGTATTTGCCTGCTATTACCGTCCCTATCATCGTTACTCCTCGTTAGCCAAGAAATCGTGTTGGACATTCAATGTCTCGCCCGACTTGAGCTCGACTGTTCTACGCACAGTTTCAAATTGTGGATGTCGCAATTCGATTTCATATGTGCCCGGATCGAGCTCTATGGGAAAGTGAACGGCGTATTCATTTTTTAGCTCCCCATTGATCCAGAGCTCGGCATATGGATTTATCCGGAAAATCAATTTGCCCGGCGGGAGCTTCGTAAGTGTTTTCTCTATGAGATTATTAGGTACTGGAACGACAATCCTTTGCCGAACCGAGCTGAATCCATTTTTTTGCAGTTCTAATCGGTGTTCCCCCTGCGTTACCGAAGGAAGACTTTTGGGAGTTTCTCCCAGATATGCGCCATCCAGATAAACCCTTGCCGCCGCTGGATCGGTTACAATGGTGAGAGGCGATGTGGCCTTGGAAAAATCGTGGTGAACGACAACTGCTGAATCCTCGTAAACTTCGACACTCTGATATACGCCATCACTATATTCGGAAAGTCTTACGACGATTTGATGAGGCTCGTTGACAGAAAGGCTATCGACCGCGGCTGGAGTCGCAAGGCCGGTATCTTCTTCATCCACGAATATTCGCGCTCCAGGAGGAGACGAGGTAACAGAAACGCTGCCGGTTTGCTCTTCGAGGGATATTGTTCTGTTCACTGGAACATCTTTCTCGAACTCCAATGTATCCATATAATCGATGTATCCGGTATGTTCGACTCTAAGAACGAGTTGACCTAACGGAACCGCTGCACCTTGAAGGGGCGACTTGCCGATCCATTTCCCCCCCAAAAATACATTCGCCTCGGAGGGCTCCGTATTGAGTGTGAGGGATGTGGAATCGGCCCATAACGACGCCAGCGGAAGTGGCGCTCCTCCTTGCATGAAGCTTCTCAAGGTCAAAAAAGCTACTATGGCGAGAACTGCTCCGCCAACTCCCAGATACACCCATCCTCGCCTGCTCCGAGGTCTGCTGATACTGATTCCCTCTCCGAGCTCGCGGCCTTCGCTGGTGATCTCATCGATCACCTGCCAGATGGAATGCATTCGCATGGCCCATTGTCGCCATAAATCCATCTTGAAGCTGTAGCGCTCACCCTCGCTGTCCTTATTCAGAAGGTCATGGTGAAAGAGCTTTTCCGCGGTTTCATTCAGTTTGTTTGCGTCGATCCGGTAACCAATGTCTTCGTCCGAAGCAAAAGCAATGATTTCCCTCGTGGGAACAGGTCGTACCTCCCGTTTGTTGAGTTCCGCAATGATGGAAAGGCTGAGCTTTTCGAGGCCCGTGAGAGACGTCCAGGCGAAGATCATCTGCGGCAGCGGATTTTCGATTATTTCATCAACAACTTGTTGGACATCTTCAACACCCACGTCATGCTTTTGGCTTTCATTCAGGTGGTCAACAAGCGACTGGCACAAAACCTGAGCATAGAAAGGCTGCCCCGCAGTGAGTCCATATATCATCCCAGGGACGTTTTCTTCATACTGAACCAGACCACTAACCGGCTCATGAATCAACCGAAGCGTGTCGGTATTGCTCAAGAAACTGATCCTGCGGTGAAGCGCCTTGCCAAGAAAATGTCCCCAGTAGCGAGAACTCCTGGACTCCAATTTGTCGGAACCCGTGAAGACCATAAACACGCCTTCTTTGTGCTCCATCCAGTTCGCCAGCAGGTTGAGAACATCCAAGCTGATCAACTGCTTCTCGATTAGAGATTCGATAATTTCATATTCGTCGAACATCAGGATAATTTTCTTCCCCTGCATGATCGAACTGATCTTGCGAACGAGTTTTTCGAATGCCGTATAAGGATTCTCGCCCGCCTCGGCTTCGTAATCTCGCTCGAATGATATTTCTGGTTTTTCGATGGCGGATACTATCTCTTGAGCCAACTTTCCTAGAAAATCCCGGTCACTCTGAATCGTCATCGATTGCATATCGATGAGAACAGGAACGAAATCTTCTCCTAGCCGCCCATTTTGAATCTGAAACAAGATGGACGTCTTCCCGCTCCTGCGCGCCCCACAGAGAACCAGCAAACCGCCTTTCTCGCCGCCGGTGACCTTTTTTCGGATATACGCAAAATCGTCCTGCCGGCCGAAAAACATCTTACGGTCTTTGATGGGATTGCCAACAATATAAGGGTTAGGGATCGGTTTGAAATTATCGTTGCCTGCAGCACACATTTGATATCCTCATGGAATTCGCACCGGCTAATCTCGCCGGTCCGGAGCACCAAGCCGCAATCGAAATGGTTTCATTGTGTGGGGGGTGGCGGCGGCAGCGGCAGCGGTTGCTCCTCGGCCGGCTGCCCCTCTTCACCGGCGATACTCAAGCCAACAGCAAGTAGAACCCCCGTGAGGACAGCGGGACCTATTCTATAGAGCCACCACCTCTTGTTGCGCTGCCGGTCCATTGACACTTCCAAATTTAGCTTGGCGTTTGGGTCCACGTGAATGCTCTCTGAATAATCGTGATACCCCGATTTTGTTACCATGAGATTGTATTCACCGGCCCGCACCAGCTCGAGATGCAGAGGAGTCTCGCCCTTGAAATCATCGTCTAGAAATATCCGGCACTCCTTTGGCTTAGTGATGGTTAAGGACCCATACAATTCGCTTCTCAGTTGGGCGTACATCTCATTCATCCTGGGAGGGAAACTAATCGGATCGGCCTCCAAATCCGGAAATATCAAGACAGCCTCCTGAGCTTTTTCACCAGCGTTTTCCTCGTCCCCTTTCAAAAGGAGCGTGGATACGAGCTGATTATAGGCATGCCTTAGAATCTCCTCCGAATTGCTGTATTCCTCGATGATCTGGTTGAGAATCTCGATTGCACGATCGTACTCGCCATTCAGACGAAGAGAGCTGACCTCATCCCATTTCTGAACGATCGATTCCTCTTGATCTGCACCGAAAACGAAGGAGGGGAATACGAGAGTAACTGCGAGGACAATCGACAGCAGCCGCTGGCAAGGCACTTGAAAATCGCCTCCACCGCGTGATATGAAGGTCATCCATCTACCTCCCTTACAGTGAAGGAGTATAGTGGGCGCACGATCACTAATTGCCGAGTGATTGCATCTTAGTCTAGCGCGATAATATATTGAATTTCAAGAGGTTTTTGCATCGAGGAACGGCCGGTTTCCAGCACAACAGCGATCACGATATCACTTTTCTCGCTCTCTCGAAGGTCATGTACTCCTTGCGCTCCATAATTTCCTTCAAGAACTGTACAACCTGCCACACTTCAATATACGACGTATAAAGCGGTGCCGGGGCAATGCGTATCACGTTTGGCGGCCTGAAATCCACAACAACATCTCTCGCATTGAGCGCTTCGCAAATTCGGAATGCTTCATCGGGATGCTCCAGCGACACATGCCCGCCGCGCCGGGAGGCGTCAAGAGGCGTGCCGATGCAAAAATTGTAAGGGTCTCCACAGAGAAGTTCCTCAACTAGATAAATGAGATAGGAGGTAATGCGGATCGATTTATCTCGAATCGCTTCAACACCTGCATCCAGGATGATAGCCAGGGACCCTTCAAGAGAGGCCGCGCTAAGTATGCTGGGTGAAGATATCTGTAACCCACCGGCGCACGGCGCATGCTCGAACTCTAGTAGCAGATCGAATTGTTTCTCTTTCACATACCCGAACCATCCGGCAAGCCCCGGAACGCGATGGAAATGCTTTTTGTTCAAAAATAAAAAAGCAACTCCTCCCGGCCCGGCGTTTAGATATTTATAACCGCACCAAACGCCGAAATCGACGCCCCACTCGTCGAAGAAATGCGGGACAACTCCTGCGGAATGCGAGCAGTCGAATCCGATAAGGATTCCCCGATCGTGTGCTTCTTTGGTAAGGAAAGGCATATCGAGAAGCTGTCCGCTTCTGTAGAGAACGGCAGGTAACAGCACCAGAGCCACTTCATTGGTCATTTTTTCCACGATCTGTTGTTCATCGAGAATCCGCCCATCACCGCTCCGGACGAGAATGAGGTGTTCCCGGGGATCGAAGCCTTTGAGCCGTAGTTGGCTTCTCAGTGCATAGATATCCGTGGGAAAATTGAGTTGATCAGCGAGTATCTTGGTTCGTCGTCCTTCAAGCTCATACAATGTGCTGACAAGTGAGTGGATGTTCATCGTAGTAGACCCAGTAGCCACCACTTCTTCCGGCTCCGCACCGACCAAAGCGGCCGCCCTGGCTCCCAGCATCTCCGCAAAATAAAACCACGGCTGCTCACCGCCCAGCCACCCTTGAATTCCCATCGACTTCCATTCTTCGAGGACGCGCATGAGACTTCTCTCCGCGTCCTGTGAAAGAAGCCCCAGCGAGTTCCCGAGCATATAAATGGATCCTTGTGGAATATAAAAACGGCATCTGTACTTTGATAGCGGATCCTCTCGATCCAACCGTTCCGCACAGTCTCTTTCGGTTGAAAAGTCAGATTCCATTCCATTCCTCTTCCGCTAAAAAATGATCGACAAGCAGGTCAAACTTCCACCACCTTTTTGGAATTCAGTCATATCCAACTCAAGCGTCTCAAAACCAGCAGACTGCATTCGCTCTATAGTTCGGTGAAATCCCTTCGATACCAGCACTCTTCCATTAACAGCAAGGCAATTTGCACTGTAAGCCTCTTCTTCATGAACAAAGATATTTTGATAATCGGAAAAGGCGTCTTCTGGCAAATAGCCGGGATAGATGAGGATGCATTCATCTCCCAGATAACTGCAGGCCGATTTGAGATGCAGGACCTCACGGAGTTGGATCGGTAACACCTGGAATCCCCAATTCGATACCAACGCATCGAGCTCCCGCACAGCATGGAGATTCGTGCGTTGTGACAAGCCTACGAACAGCTTCCGCCCGATCTTTAGCACATCTCCCCCGTCCATGTTAGCTGGCGGCTCGATCTCGAAGATCTCCTTGAAATCTGCCAGCCGTTTTCTTACTTCTCTTTCCTCTCCGATCCTGGAAGGAGCTCCCATGGGCAGGACGATTGCTTTGTCATCCACAATGATCGCCGCATCCTCCACAAAACAGCAGTCCGGGAACCTGTTATCGGCTTCTATTTTAATGAGCCCGAGACCCAGCCCTTCGAGAGCCGCACAGTAAGCGGCGTGCTGCTCCTTTGCAAGGTCGACGCTGACCTCCAAGTGATTATCAGGTTTGATGCACCGATCGAATGTGTCCGGAACGCTCCGTATGATTGCATATTTCCCCGTTGGCGTCTTCATTCGCTTCCTAGACTTCCAAACGGCTCAAATGAAGCCCGCTGCTGCACTTTAAACAAAAAGCTCGCTAAAGATTATTTCTTATCGGAGAACCAAAAGAACCAAGCCGTCCAGACTATGAATCCGATCCCTACGATGGTGACAATGATCTTGGCCGTTGTCACCTATGCCCCCCTCAGCTTGTATCTTCTTAGCCTGTTGGCATTCGTTACCACCGTTACGGAGCTGAATGCCATTGCAGCCCCCGCAATCATAGGAGACAGAAGGATGCCGAACAGCGGATATAGCACTCCGGCGGCAACAGGTATGCCCAAGGTGTTATAAAAGAAAGCCCCAACGAGATTCTGCTTGATGTTCTTCAGGGTTGCCCGTGAAATTTCGATCGCGCGCACGACTCCTTCGAGACTCCCCTGAATGATCGTCACATCAGCCGCTTCAACGGCCACATCGGTGCCGCTTCCAATGGCGATCCCGACGTTGGCCTGGGCCAAGGCCGGAGCATCGTTGATCCCATCACCGACCATAGCCACCTTCCTGCCCTCGGCCTGGAGCTGCCGAATCTGGTCTGCTTTGTCCTGAGGCATGACTTCGGCCAGCACCCGATCTATCCCAAGCTCCCGCGCGATAGCTGCCGCCGTCTGCCTGCGGTCACCGGTGATCATTATGATCTCGAGACCCATGCGTCTCATTTGCGCAACTGCTTCCTCAGAATCTTTCTTCACTACATCCGCAAATGCCATGATCCCTGCAAGCCGCCCGTCCAAAATGACAAATATCGGCGTTTTCCCTCCTGCTGCCAGTTCCTCCGCTTCGGGAACATCATTCGACCGCCCAGCCTCCGCGAGAAGCGCCGCGTTCCCGACATTCACACCTATCCCTCCCACTGAGGCAATCACGCCGCGTCCCGGGATCGCCTCGAATTCTCGAGGCTCCTCCAATTGCAAATTCCTGTCTCTGGCAGCGGCGACGACTGCCTCACCGAGAGGGTGCTCCGAGTTCTTTTCGACCGAGGCGGCAAGGCGCAGGATCTCTTCTTCATCAAAACCCTCCCTGACGATGATATCTGTAAGCGCAGGACGGCCCTCGGTAATTGTCCCTGTTTTATCCAGAACCACAGTATCCACAGATTGGGCTACTTGAAGGGCTTCGCCGCTCCGAATTAGGATCGCGTTTTCCGCACCCTTCCCCAGACCTACGATGAGAGATATGGGCGTGGCGAGCCCCAACGCGCACGGACATGCGATCACGAGAACGGCCACAGCTGCCACAATCGCGTATCTGATCGCCGGGGATGGCCCAAAATCGAACCAGATAACGAACGTGAGCGTGGCAATCATGATCACGATCGGCACGAAGTGCGCCGCTACCATGTCTGCCAGCCTGGCGATCGGCGCTTTGGAGCCTTGGGCTTCCCTTACCATTCTAATTATGTGAGCGAGGGTAGTGTCTTTACCTACCTTCGTTGCCCTGAACCGAAACGACCCGGTTTTGTTGATAGTGCCCCCAATGACCTCATCCCCCTTCATTTTATCTACGGGGATCGGTTCGCCCGTCAGCATCGATTCATCCACCGCCGAGGCGCCCTCGATGATCTCGCCATCTACCGGGATTCTCTCCCCCGGACGTACCAACACGGTGTCCCCGGCCTGTACGTCGTCCACGGGCACATCGCGTTCGATGCCATCCCTAACAACACGGGCGGTTTTCGGCTGGAGCCCGATTAGCCTCCGTATCGCCTCCGACGTCTTGCCTTTTGCGCGCAATTCCAGCGACCGGCCGAGAACTACAAGCGTGATGAGGACGCCCACAATATCGTAATACGGATCCGCAGTGCCCTCTGGGAAAAGTCCCGGAAAAAGGACTGCGACGGTCGAATATATCCAGGCGGAAGATGTTCCCATCGCGATCAGCGTGTTCATGTCGGCCGTGCGGCGATTGAATGCAGCGATAGCACCCCTGAAAAAGTGGCCCCCGGACCAAAACATTACGAAGAGCGCGGCCGCTCCTGCAGCCATCCAGATGATGCGCATCGTTTCAGGATCAATCCGTTTCAGAAACGGCAGCAAATTCGGGTAGCCGAGTGCGAGCACGGGGATGGTGATCACTGCGGCGATGATCCATTTCCGTTTGAGTGTGGCGTACTCACGTGCTCTCGTGAGCGACTCCAACTCTTCTTCGGGTCCGGCTCCGACAGGTCTTGCCCTGTAACCCGCCGCTTCAACGGCTGCCACCAGCGTTTCCATCTCCGTTTCATCCGGCAGATAATCGACATCTGCAGTCGATGTGGCGAGATTCACGACTGCCTGCGAGACTCCAGGAGCGCTCATGAGGGCTTTTTCGACCCTGGAGACACAGGAAGCGCAGGACATTCCTTCTATTGAAAGGCGTGCTTTCGTCGCGGTCACACTAAGATCTCCAATACCATTATATGCCAAATCTAATGAGTTTGGTGTGTTGAATCTATTAAAGATACATTCCAATCAGCTGCCAAACAAGTCCAATGCTGAGCAAGAGTCCATTGCCAATATGGCTTTATCTTTCAGAAATCGTCATCCTGCTGATGCGAAGCACCTCGAGAACGCAGCTAACGAGGGAAATGATGCGGCCACGAAGTCTTTTTTGAACAGATCAACGGAGGCGTTGTAAAACGAAATGAAATCCCGCCCATCTGGGGAAGCAGCTATTTGAGGGTGCTCCCAACACCACTGGCCGAAAAAGGAAACGGCTCCAGTTGACACAACCGGAGCCGCAATACCCCTTCGTGGGCCTTCCTATATCTATAGCTCTCTCCAGGAGAGGAGTTTCATGGGTGTCGCATTAGTGAGGTACTGCGTTATGGCGTCAGCGCTATACAATATCCCGCAGTTACCCGCACTGAAGTTATAGTCGGATGTACCCCTCACGATTACCGATCCAAGGATCCACGGCGTACCCGTTATATTGAGATCCCCCTCGACAAATATAAGGCCTTTGAATTCCCAACCCCCTGCGGCTTTGAGATCCCCCGTTACATAGAGCAATCCGGAACCGACATAGTTGGACATTATATCAGCATCCCCCTGGATATACGTAATCCCGTGAAACGGGTTCTCCATGCTGGTTCGATCTGCCTGGGCGAGAATCTGATTGAGCTCGCTAAGAGACAATCCGAGGACCTCATGGAGATCGAAGAATGGGTTTGCCGAAGCAGTATCCGTTGGAGATGGGAAGCCATCCAGGTCGGCCGCAACGCCTTGAACATCTACATCGTCCCCCGTGGTGGTGACACCGGCGAGATCGCCTGCGCCAAGGTGCCACGCATTACATGCCACCGGCCTCATCCCCACTGGCGTATTGACATCGTGGTTGTAACCACAGAAAGCGGCGTCACCTGTAATCGAGATCGCTTTATCCGTATACAACGCGCCCAACGTCCTCGCCCGGATCATTCGCTTCGTCACTTCTGCTTGTATTGTTCGCATCCCCGGCCCGGAATTTCCCCTTACTGTGACGATTTCTACGGGGAAGCCAGTAGCAAAATTCTCCGGCGGGATTTTAGTGCCATCATACAAAACAACCTCGCCGACATCGCGGTTGCCATTCCCATCCCGGTCCTGCCACTTGTGTTCGATTGTGAGAGCACCGTCTGTTCCAGATGGGACGCTGTACTCAACGTAAGGTTGATTGGGGTCTTGAATCGTGCCTGTCGTGAAAATGCTTCCCATGCCAGCTGGGACGGCAGTCGGGTGCTTCAGGAATATATATACCTTCCAGTTCGGATCATACGGCGATGTATCCCCGATAGAGACATCCACCATAGTCCCTCCGACATTGACAATCGTCGGGCTTGGCACACCCAACCGGTGAATTGCTTCGTTGAGGCCCGCTTCAGCTGAGTACAGAGCGGTGGTTGAGAAGCGCTGGTTCCCCGCGACCTTGAGATCCGTCGACGCAATGATGGAAAGTACTGCTCCTATGACCATCACCATGAAGAGAACGAGTAGCGTTATTACGAGCACGCTGCCCTCATCGTCTCTCAGAATTCTTTTTGAAATCCACTGCATGGCAGTACCACCTGTTCTGAAAACCTTACAATACCGCGTTCTACATCTAATCGCTATAGAAGTAGACGACGAGTTTGCCCTGCGTGATTGATGTTCGCGTACCGACAACAATGTCCACTCTAAGGTCTTTATTGAAATCGGCCAGATCGATCGTGTTCACTTCGCCGGCAGACACATTGTTCAGCTGATGCCCATGGGTTGGAAGAAGCCCGAAGGTCTTCAGCAAGTATATGTCCCCCGTATAAAACTGCGAGCTTCGCGTTCCAACGATAACCTCGGGGAAGACGTCGCGGTTGATCGGTGCAGCATCTATAGATAGACACTCAGCTTGTGGATTGAATCCGTCGTTGGGCCAGTGTGGCGTGACATGCTGCTCGAATGCATGGCCCGTGGTGTCCGGTTTGCCAAACATACCGTTCCGGTTGAGCCAGAGCAGGACCGCACCGGATCCAGAAGTGGTGCTGGTGGCCGCCAGGATATCCGGATCTCCTTGGTCGTCTTCCTTCATATCGATGACCTTGATGTCGTTCACAGCGCCAAAAGGTGTATAACGTGCATCCCAAATGAATACTCCAGGAGCACCCCAGCCTTTCCCATTCGCACCGTTGAGGTAGATGTCGATATAGCCCAAATACGTATTAGAACGGGTGCCGACTACTATGTCGAAGTCTCCATCTCCATCGAGATCCCCCACGTCCATCCCCCATACTTCACCAAGCTTGATGTCCGTTGCAGCTGTAACGATCGTTTGATCCGCTGTGAATACGCCTCCCCCTCCACCCCTGAACGTTTGGACTCCACCAGTGAAATTACTCAGGGAAGTCCGAAGACCGACAACGAGATCCAATATGCCATCCCTATCGTAGTCGATTACCTCGGCGTCCATCACGAAAGTGGAGAAGTCGGTGGCGTACCCATAATCCGGGCTGTTGCTAAGGTCTCCCCCGTTGTTGAACCATGCCAAGATGTTGCTGCCCGTGTTATATTCCTGACCGGTTACCACATCGGAATTGTCATCCCCGGACAAGTCAGCCGCAGTGATGGCATTGATGTCACTGAAAGAGTTTCTTCTGTAAGTCGGCGAGGCATCGAAAAGTTTCGTCAGCGGAGTATTCGCGCTCGTCCACTGATTTTGGTAAACGAGCAGGTTCCCCGTTGTATTGGTGAAAGGAGTACCAAGAACCACATCTCGATCGTTCCTATTGTCCTCCTCGAAATCCATGGACCTCACACTTAACGCGCGCTCCGTATCTCCTATCACGATTTCGACGAAGTCGATCTCTTCATCGAGTATGTCGCCGAAATGCCGTGTGACGGTCGTATCGGGCACAATGACAATATCCGAATAAGTATTTGGGGTTGTAGATGTGTATCCTTCCGGATCGACCTCCGAAACCTCATAGGTGCCGGCTTCCACATTGAACTGGTAATACCCATCGGTGTTCGAAACCGTGCTGTCGCCCGATGACAGGTGAATGCTCGCATTGGGCAATCCTTCCTCCAGCATGTCCCGGACGCCATTCTTATTATCATCCAGGAACACATACCCCTCTATGGTTCCCAGATTGGGATTCGCCACGTCCCCGAAGTCAACAGTTACTGTATCACCGTCACTCGCTATTACGATCTCCACCGAATTGGGAGTTGTGGATCCATATCCATCCTTATCCGTTTCTACAAGGACATAATTGCCCATCTCTACAACAAAGGTATAAATCCCTTCGGAATCCGTTGTAACCTGGTCACCCGAATCGAGAGAAAGAAGAACCTCTGCGATCCCAGTTTCGTCTGTATCAATGACTCCGTCTTGATCCAGATCTTCGTACACTTTGCCATTAATCACACCAAAACCCGTCGTAGCGAGATCCCCGAAGTTTACCTGTTCGGCCTGCCCCGAAACGAGAGTGACGGAAACAAGGTTTGGTGTCGTCGAGCTGTAACCGTAGGGATCAATCTCCTGAATACTGTAATCTCCCGGAGTCAAAGGCATATAGTACTTGCCAAAGTTATCGGTCATAGCGGATTTGGACCCGCCAAGCAAGCGTACTTCCACATCGGGAATTCCACTCTCCCCTTGATCCATTACGCCATCATCGTCCGCATCGTGGAATACTGTTCCGTAGAGAAGCGCGTTTGCGCGGCTCGCATTCCTGAGGTAAACCTCTGAGCTCATTTCCACTGCAAGAAATCCGTCATTGTCTGCGAACCGGTTATCGAATTTGATGGACTCACCAATCACGGTCAATCTGACCTTGCGAACTCGGCTAAGCAATGGATCAGGGACAGGAACCAGCGCGGCGATTTCGCCGCTATTTAGCACACCATCTTCGGGATTATTATCACCCCAAAGCTTATCGGGCGTAGCGATGTCGTCATCGTGGTCAAAGTAATACTGGAAAAGTGGTGGCGGATGAGTTCCATCCGAGTATTGTACCGGACCCCGGACCATAGCGAGATTCGCTGTCCGCACTTGGTTCGCTCCGCCCCCATCAAATCCGTATGTAACTCGTTTAAGAACGTAGAGATGCTGATTATGCCCGCTTTCCTCCGGATCATCACCACGGTCACCTCCAGAAACAGCGCCATCACCATCCGAGTCCAGTGTCAGCACGATGGTTTCAGCACCCGTTGTGAACGTCCTGGCAGGCGCGTAAACCACACCACCGCTCGGCGGCACTGTACTCGGGCTGTGGTCGATGCTGATGGCCTCGAGCGGCGCATTACCCGAGATCGTCTGGCCGTTATCGACATCGGCGTTTATCACGACCTGATATGGCCCGCCATGAACCAGCCAACGCTGCCCGCGGAGAACGTCGGTATTCGCACCGGCTTGACGAAGGTGATCAAGAAGGTAATCCACAGCAACGCGCGTATTCTGTTGAGCGTCTGCATAACCACTCGATCGCGCGGATCCCTTCTGCATGGAAATCATAATGCTCATCACGGAGGCGAGCACGATTCCCATTATCACTATACCGACCAGCATCTCCACCATTGTGAAACCACTCTTATGCAATCGAAGCTTTGTCATCTCATCACCGCCTTGATGTGATGAAGGTGTTGAGTGTCACCGAACTGTCAGCGCTGGAAGTAGGGAAACGCACCATCACGCTAACACGCTTCATCCCTAGGACAGGATTGTCGTCGACGACGATCCATGAGCGTGTGTAGTGAAGGTCGATCGGATTCAGAGGATCAGAATGGTTTCCCTGGCTGAGGGCAGCATCGTTGTATGGCATACTCATCAGTTCTTCCAGTCTTTCCACAGCGAGATTCATCGCCGTGGTCATGTTGCGACTACGCGTTGTTACTGAACTGCTCTCCGGAAGCATGCGCAGGGCCATGCTCACTCCAACTCCGAAAATCAGTATCGCAATCAATACCTCCAAAAGAGATATACCTTTTTGGGATTGCCACATAACATAGACCTCTTTCGTCTATTTCTCAGGGTTATTGAATCGATACGTTCCCCGTTCCTCCGAAGATTCTCAATGTTCTGGCATGGTTCCTCGTGTTCTTGATAGTAATGGTTCCCGATTCGGTCGCAGTTCCCTTCGGACTGAAAAAGACCTTGGGCTGCGTCAGGGTGTGCCCTTGAAAAACAATGCCGGGTGGGAGCTCTACAACGGCGCTCTGGAGCTCGCCGGCATTTTTCTGGCCGTCGCCATTTCGATCTTCGAAATAAAAATATTCGTTTTTGGCGGTATCCAGAACGAACACGGCGTCGATGTTTTTCGTTATCGCAGCGCTGCGCGCAGCCCTGAAAGTCAGCGACATTTTATTGATCTCCCCGGCCAGCCTGCTCGATTGCAGAAACCGTCCAAATGACGGTATGGTAAGCACGATGATCAAGCCCAAAATGGTGACCACGACCATGAGCTCGGTCAGCGTAAAACCTCGAATATTCTTGATCGTCCTCAACATAAGTACACCCCCGCAGATTCGAGCAATCGTTATGCCATGCCAGGAAATGTATTGGCCTTTCCGGGCTATTCGTGCAATCTCGCTATTCCATTGACATATAACGAATTAATGGGACCTCAAATCGAGGCGGCTGATCATCTTACAAGTCCAGCGCTGGAAGCCTGTAAGTCCTTGATTTTTCGCATTGCCATATCCAACACCTAGTTGCAGAAAAAAAACTCTCCCATGGCGGAAATATTCCAAGAATCTCGGAACTACTCGATGAGGATGTCGGATCATTGCGCTGATGCAAGCAGGGAGGCTCTGCGGGGGTGACAAACCGTTACGCGGAGCGGGCGAGGATACTCCATAGAAGGCGCGAAGTCCGAGCGAAGCGGGATTAAGAGCGAGGAACCTTGTCTCACTTGCCTCCTAGCATGTGAAGCTGCCATAGGTCGCGGCTGCTCCAACGGAGGAATGGAACGATGGCAAGACGTCCAGTTGTGCCGATGCTCTTCTCCAGATATCTCAATTCCTCGAATTTCTCTTTAACAGCCGGGTCTTCGGACACCGGGAAACCGGCCTCACGGATCAGTAGAGTACCTTTGGCCTTTATCGACAGCTCGAGGTGAATGCGGAGGAGGCAAAGCATATCGGCAACAACCTCGCCCGAAAATCTCTGCTTAAGGGATAACAAATATTGACCCAGCCTGGTCTGCGTTATATCGCCAGTGATGATCATCTCCAGAAGCTCTGCATCCGTGTCGAAACCCATTCCCAACCACTTCCTCGTGGCCCTTTCACTTTGCTGAAACGCAGCGATCATCACCAAAGGAAACCCGATCGTCAGCGCTGCTGCCGAGGATGCTGGTGAGATGAAAAAATGATTGAACAGAGAATGTATAGCCGCCACTAATCCGATGCCCGGGAGATATACCCAAGTGCCTTCTGTTTCATGCCTTTCTGAAAGGCCTTTCGACACAAGGGCAAAAATGGCTGTAGCTGCGCCATGCATGACGGCGGTCCCAAATCCTCGTATTATCCAAAGGAAAAAATTTGAGTCCGTGATCGTCGTCAACTTGTAGATGTTCTCGAAAATCGCGAAGCCTGCACCCAGTGCGAAACCCATTATTACGGCATCTACCATAAATCCAAGCCTTTTCGATCTTATCAGGTAAACGATATAAGATGCCTTTACTACCTCTTCGACGATGGGAGCCGCATACCTGGAATAGACAGCCACTTTCCATCCTAGAACAGCACGTAAACCGTCGTTGAGGAAAAGACATGCAAGCGCGACGAAAAAGCCGATCAGAATCGTTAGCAAGACGGATCTCAAACGGACCAGCTTGTAGCTGTCCAGAAATATGAGGGCAATCAGGAAGGCGATTACAGGGAGCGCACTGATGATGACTTTAACGAGGAAATTTATCATTAAGCTTATCAACAGGATGAAAATATCACTACTGGAGCCTCTGGCATGCGCATAAAACAATTCCTGACGGAAGCCGTGTCACACAACGCTCAACGAAGTATTTTCAATGAAATCATGAACTCGCGCTCGGGCTCCCTGCCTTCTTCTCCAGCGATGGCGTACCCAAGGGAGAAGGTCGACTCGAGAGATGAAAAGATTACGAGCTTGAGATTCATCTGCGCACCCGAGTTTACGAGATCTCTTCGAACGCGTCTACTATCTATATTCGTTGAAATGACGGATGTGAAAAAGGCGAGGCGTGCCCAGTTGAAGTAAAGTGCAGGAAACCCAAAGCGGCGAAATCTAACCGGAGGAAGGGTCCATTCCAGCGTGGCTTTGCCGTAATTTTTCCCTCCAACGGCATTGAGTTCCACACCTGGAAAACTGTAGTACTCCCTGTATCGATTGACTTCCGCGTGGTCGACCCAGTTGTTACCGAACCCTCCAAAATAGAAATTGGCAAAAGGTTCATCCCTCTCGCCAAAGGAGTATCCCGCCGAAGTTCTCAGCCATATCGACGAGTGATCGAGAGGCAGGAGGAAGCCGTAGTCCAAGTTGGCATAGATCCTCGGATAGAAATCGGATTGGACATACGTATTCAGCGATGCAACCTTCCAGATGATACCCTTTTCATGCTCGACCGAACCGATGGTTTTCCGCTTGCTTTCGTACCTTAGCTCTGCACTGCCACTGAAGAATTCATCGAATGACGTTGCTATGTTCTGGAAATCCGGTAGTCTCTCGAGCCCAGTGTATCCCGCGAGATGGAACGAATACTCCAAAGACTTCTGCCGTTCGTACAAGAGGTAGTTCTCGTATTGGAGCTCGAGTGAATAACCTTTTCGACTGGTTTTGGTCGGACCAAAGAAATCGTAGAAATCCGCTCGATTGTATGCGCCGCTCAGCGTCCAAGGCCAATGTCGATAAGAGAAGCGAAAGTGAGCCTTCTCGTCGTCCGGCAGCCGGTTGGTGGGCGAAACGGACAAGGCAAAATCCAGTCCGTGGAGCCCGACTGGATCCATCAAATTGAACCTTAATCCGAATGCAGCGTAGTTCTTGTAGCCCTCGGCGATCGGATAGGCCGAAGTGATTCCCATGCTTCGAAAGCCGTTGTAGTTGCCAGATGTGACAACGAGCGAATCGATTTTTATCGATTTAGGAGATCCGAGAACCCACTCACTGATGATCGGGTGCTTCTCCACAATGGCAGCGCCAAGCAATCGGACCGCACTTATATCCTCGATCGTCTCGTTGGGTATCATCACAGGCACGAATCCGTCTCCCGTATACCGGAAAACGATCAACGAATCATCAGAGATGGGGATGGGTCTGAAAAAACCGGACTCGCAGTTGCTGACACCCTCCATCTCCTGCTCTTCGAAGTCGAAGCGGAAGACATTTGATGTGCCGGTGTAATACGATGTTCCGTACAAATACTTACCGTTCGTGGAAAAAATAAAGTTCGCGGGAGCGTTTTTTTCGAACTCCCACAAAACATCATAGGAGCTATCGCCCATGAGCAGCTTTTCCAAGTCCATTCTGATCAGGTATACGCGGCCGCTGATCTCGAATAGTGAGCCTGTAATATATTTCCCATCCGGGGAAATATCGATATCAAACAGATCTTTTCCGTAGGGCATAAGGAGGATCCCCTGCCAGTCATCATACGGAGGAGGAAAACGAACGAGACGGGATTTGCCACTGTGATGCTGCATTCCCCAGATCGAGCTATCAACTCGATTGAAAACGAGATCCCCGGTGCGGTTGTCTTTTAGAAGGAGTTTCGTCTTGCCCGTTCGTAAATCGACGGCATTCAGATCCCGCCAACCGCGGCTGTTATCCGTCGTGAAGAACAAAGTGGAGGTTGAGTCGTCGTAAGCCAAGCCGCAGACATAATACAGAGCCGGTGTTGGGACCTCGCAGATTTTCTTTACGTCGCCTGTATCTATATCTATTGACGCGAGGTGGGCGAACTCACCAGGATAGTTTACTCCGGCATAAATTTTATGATTCTTCCCGTCATAGTACGCCCTGGACACTGAGCCTAAAGCTTTCCGCGACAGGACACGAAAAGGCGTTGTTGGATACTGCCTTATCGAATCGAGGTTGGTTTCCTGCCACTCGTGCTCCCACTCAATCCATTTCGACCATTCATCATCCAGTGAAACACCGAATACTTTCTTGAACTGAGAGGAGAAATACCCCTTGCTTTCCTTACCTCTCTTGGCCCATTCCACTACCTTTTCAGGTCCGTAGTGATATGCAAGGTAGCTGACGAACCGCGTTCCATAGAGGTAGGAATTCTGGCCGATTTGAAAATCGGTGGTTTTCCCTTCCGATTCGAGCCCAACGACATCATAGAAGAAACTGCCGTCGCGTACCATTGCCCGGAAGACCATTTCATCATAGCCCCCCTGGGCGCGTCCGATGCCGCCAGCCATCCAGGTTTCCATAAAAACGGCGATGCCTTCGTGAAACCAGCGGGGAGCATACATTCGCGGGCTGGTGAGATAGCTGTAAAGCATCGAGACCGGATCTTCATCGCTTGGAGCGACTTTCCCGAGGAAAATAGTTCTAAAGAAATTATCTCTGCGCGATGCCTGATCCGAGGCCATCACATGAACGAGCTCGTGATTCATTACCCAGTTCATGCGTTCATTCGTTGGACTCGTCTCGTAAACATATTCGAAAGGCTCGATACCTAGGGTAAGCCAGTTGTTAGGGATCGTTGTGGTGCCTGCATACCCATGGTCGTCGAAATCCTGAAAAAGAATGGTCACTGGTTCGCTTGGTGTGTAGTCGAAGAGGTTTTTGTGAAACCTGAGAGAATTCTCGAAGCAGCGGGCAAGATGAGGTATGACGTAATACTGATCTTTGTCGTAATAAACGAGCTTAAGAGATTTTGTTTCATAAAGACGGTATTTAAACTCTATTTCAGTATCAGCGCCGGCACGATATGGGAGAAATAGCAGCGCAAAAAACGCGAGAATCCAGCCCAGCAGGCTGGTCGTAGAATCAGCAGTGAATCTTCTGCTCATTGATAAAAGCCAATCTGTGTCAGGGAACCTGATAATCGAAACCAAGCCGAACGGAGATGCTGCAGCCTCGCTGCAGCATCTCCGTTGGCTTCCACATCTCGTAGGCGAATTGATTGTCTCGATGATTTCTGTCTCTCCTACCACCTACCCATGCGGCGTGCCCTCTTCCTCTTGAGCCCGATGCGCCTAATCCTGGCTTACGAACGCCTTCTCAAGAATCGCAGTTTTCTCTTGCACGGAAGCTCTACCCAGGAGCATAGCCTTCTCCTGGAGAGTGGCGCGCCCGAACAGCGTGGCTTTCTCCTGCAGAGTAGCCCGGCCGATGATGCTAGCCCTCTCCTCAAGGGTCGCTTTCCCGAAAATCGTGGCCTTCTCTTGAAGCGTGGCTTTCCCGAATACTGTGGCCTTCTCCTGGATCGAGAACTTCTCAAATACCGCACCCTTCTCCTGCATCGTGAACTTGTCGAAATTCTCCATCGTTAGATTGGCCCGCTGCAGAATGTTCATCCGCTCCTCGACGGTGAGTCGCTGGAACATGGCATGCCGCTCCTGGATGGTTGCATGCCCGAAGAGAATTGCCTTCTCCTGGACGGTTGCCCGGCCGATGACGGTCGCTTTCTCCTCCAGAGTCGCCCGCCCGAAGATCGCGGCTTTCTCCTGGAGAGTGGCACGCCCGAACAGCGTGGCTTTCTCCTGGACCGATGCCCGACCTACAATCGCTGCTTTTTCCTGGAGAGTGGCACGCCCCATAATCGCTGACCTCTCCTCAAGCGTAGCGCGTCCGATCAAAGCCGCTTTCTCTTGGACCGTAGCCCTTCCAATGATAGTGGCCTTCTCTTGAACCGTTGCTTTCCCAAAGAGAACTGCTTTCT
>JABAOH010006483.1_pt1 | contig 139167 bp, 119 predicted proteins | sample 7062181 | NCBI WGS metagenome assembly JABAOH01 (sample SAMN14538630, study PRJNA623070) | marine sediment metagenome | biome: marine biome [ENVO:00000428]; feature: marine pelagic biome [ENVO:01000023]; material: deep marine sediment [ENVO:00002113]; isolation source: pool of 5 deep marine...
GTGTGAGGGTGAGACGGCATACTTCCCTCACACCTCGCACCTGACACCTCAGACCTTCATGAACATCATTCTCCTCGGCCCCCCTGGCTCCGGCAAAGGTACGCAAGGGAAGTTGCTGTCCCAGCGACTGAATGCTCCCAAGATCGCGACGGGCGACTTGCTACGTGATGCGGTGAGGCGGGGCACCGACCTGGGACGGCAGGCCAGTTCGTATATTGATCAAGGACTGCTCGTGCCTGATGAGGTGATCATCAACCTGATCGACGAGGTACTCCGCTCCCCAGGCGCGTCCAACGGCGTGATCATGGATGGGTTTCCGCGAACCGTGGCGCAGGCAGAAGCGGTTGACCGACTGCTTGCAGAGCGCAGCTCGCGAGTGGACTGCGTGCTGTGCATCGACGTACCGGAGGAAGAGGTGGTGAAGCGGATGCTCGGTCGGGCTGCTCAGGAGGGTCGGAGTGACGATACCCGGGAGACCATCCAGCAGCGGCTAGCGGTGTTCTGGGAACAAACCGCGCCACTCGTCACGTACTACAGAAACCGTGGCGTGCTCATCGACATTCCGGGCACGGGCACGGTGGATGCCATCGCAGAACGGATAAGGGCGGTTCTCCGGTCATGATCACCATCAAATCCGCTCGGGAAATCGAGACGATGGCGCTGGCGGGCCGGATCCTAGCCGACGCCCTGACGCTGGTAGCGAGTCGAGTTCAACCGGGTGTGAGCACTGCAGAGCTGGATCGGGTCGCGGAGGAGTTCATCCGCAGCTACCCCGGTGCCCGGCCGTCTTTCAAGGGGCTATACGATTTTCCGGCTTCCCTGTGCACTTCCATCAATAGCGAGATCGTTCACGGTATTCCGTGCGAGAAGCGGGTTCTCAAAGACGGCGACATCATCAGCATCGACTGCGGCGTGTACCTCGAGGGCCTGCACGCCGACTCAGCCATCACCAAGGCCGTCGGGGCGGTGACTGAGGAGGTACAGCGTCTTCTACAGGTCACCCAGAAGGCCCTCGAAGCAGGGATCAAGACGGCGCTGGTGGGGAACCATGTCGGGGACATCGGGCATGCAGTGCAGCAGATAGCTGAAGGTGCTGGCTGCAGCGTCGTACGGGAGCTTGTCGGCCACGGCATTGGCGCGAGCTTCCACGAGGAACCGCAAGTGCCGAACTATGGCAAGCCGAAGCGGGGCCCGCGCCTCACCCCAGGGATGACCCTGGCGATCGAGCCCATGGTCACCACCGGCGGCCCCGAGATCCGCACACTAGATGACAAGTGGACCGTCGTCACCGCGGATGGATCGCTGTCGGCCCACTTCGAACACACCGTGGTGATACAGCCAGACGGACCGCGGATCCTCACACAGGTACCGGCTGCGGCCCCTGCCTGAGAGACGTCGACGCTGTCATCGGCAGCGCGGCTCCACGGCCCTTACGCACAGGATGCTGCCCCAGGCGAACCGGGCAGTCTGCTGAGAGCTGACGTGGCTACTCCGTGTGAGGGGCCTCTCGGTGCAGGACCTCCAGCAGCCAGGCATGGATCGGGGGATTGCCGGCGACGATCGCTCCGTGGCGGGTCACCTCGCCGCTTCCCTCGAGATCAGTGATGACCCCGCCGGCCTCCCGTATGATCAGTGCTCCGGCCGCGATATCCCACGGCGCCAGGTACAGCTCCCAGAAGCCATCAAATCGTCCGCAGGCAAGGTCTACCAGATCCAGCGAGGCTGCACCGGCACGCCGGATCCCACTCGTTGTACGAAGGATCGTATCGAATTGACGCAGATACTGGGGAAGGCGACGCAGCACTTTGAAAGGAAAGCCGGTTCCGATGAGCGCGTGGGCGGGCTCCGACACGTGCGAGACCGCCAGCTGACGGTCCCCGCACCAGGCGCCACTACCTCGAGCGGCGTGATAGACGATCCCCCGAGTCACATCCACGACCACTCCGACAGTGAGCACGCCGTCAACGGTGGCCGCGACGCTGACGCCAAAGGCTGGATAACCGTGCAGGTAGTTGGTGGTGCCGTCGAGGGGGTCCACGATCCAGACCAGCTCGGCACCGGCTGCTTCGGGGGATAGCTCCTCACCCATGATGATAGATGCCGGGGCCCCCGCCAGAAGCGTCTCTCCGATCAGCTCCTCGGCTTCCCGGTCGACCGTGGTGACGAAATCGCTGGTCCCCTTCAAGTCCCAAGTCGCCGGGTCGGGTGGTCGCTCGCTCGACCGGATATGTTCGGCAGCGCGCCGTGCCGCTTCCTGTGCCAGGAGTAGTAAGTCGTGCTGTTCAGTCACCTTGCGGTCCCCTTATACCGTACCTAGCTTGCCCGCATGATTCGCGTCTTCTCCGGCATTCAGCCGTCCGGCGAGCTTCATATCGGCAACTACCTGGGTGCAGTCAAGCACTGGGTAGGGCTGCAAGACGAGTACGAGTGCTTCTTCTGCATCGTCGATTACCACGCCATCACCCAAGATTACGATGTGGACGCGCTGGAGAGCCACACCTTCGATATGGCGGTGAGCCTCCTCGCCGCGGGCCTCGACCCTGGTAAGTGCGTGCTGTTCGTCCAGTCTCACGTGCTTGAGCACACCGAACTGGCCTGGGTGTTTACCACGGTTACACCCCTCGGCGAGCTTGAGCGGATGACCCAATTTAAGGAGAAGGCGCAGCGCCAAGAAAGCGTACTCGCGGGTCTGTTGAACTACCCGGTCCTCCAGGCGGCAGATGTGCTGCTCTACAAGGCGAACCGAGTCCCTGTGGGCGAAGACCAGGTCCAGCACGTCGAGCTGATCCGAGAGATCGCGCGCAAATGGAACACCCGTTACGGTCAGGACTTCTTCCCCGAGCCGCACGCGCAGGTAGGACGAGCACGGCGCATCCTCGGACTCGACGGCCAGTCCAAAATGTCAAAGAGCCTCGGCAATACCATCGGGATTCTCGAGGAGCTGGATGGCATCTGGGAGCTGCTGCGACCCGCGGTGACGGACCCAGCACGGGTAACCCGCAAGGATCCTGGGACTCCCGAGATGTGCAACCTCTACGCCCTGCATCAACAGTTCTCGCCTGCTTACACGGTGGAGGAGGTGGCGAACAAGTGTCGCACCGCCGGCTGGGGATGCCTGGACTGTAAGCGGGTGCTCGCCGACAACATGGCGGTGGCCCTCGCACCGATCAGGGAACGCGCTGCCGAGCTGCGGGCCCGCCCGGAACGAGTCCAGGAGGTCTTGGAATCCGGAGCGGAGCGCGCCCGGAGCGTCGCCCGAGAAACGATGCGGGAGGTGCGGGAGCGCATGGGATTACTGTCAGCTCCACAAGCTACACCCTCGGAGACATGAGCGAAATCTGGGCTGACGTCGTTCGGGAACTTCGCCTCGACCTCCTCGGGCAGCTCGTCATGGCTGTTCTCCTGGGAGGAGCGGTTGGCCTGGAGCGGGAGCTGCGGGGCAAGGCGGCGGGCCTCAGAACGAACATCCTGATCTGCGCAGGCGCCACGCTCTTCACCCAGCTCTCCATCGCGGTCTCGGGTCCCAGTGGCGATCCGGGGCGAATCGCCGCCCAGATCGTAACGGGTGTGGGGTTCATCGGGGCTGGCACGATCCTGCACAGTCGCGGGCACATCAGTGGGTTGACCAGTGCCGCGACAATCTGGCTTGTAGCGGCCATCGGCGTCGCCGTCGGCGCCGGGGCGGTGTTCGAAGCTACCGGCGCGACACTTCTGGTGGTGCTGGTATTGGCGGTGCTCAGGCGTGTGGAAAACTTCGTCAACAGCTACCGTGGTGTGAGTCGGGTTGTGGTTGAGGTCGAGCCCGAGCCCGAGCGCGTCAATCAGATCGAGCGGATTGTTCGGCAGGCTGGCCTCGAGGTGGAGGAGCTGCGTTCGGAGCAGCGGGGCAATCGCCTAGCGGTTGAAGTGGTCATGAGTGGACCTGCCCGGCTGCACGACCGGGCCAAGCTTGGTCTTCTCCGTGCGTCGGGCGCCTACATGATCTCCGCGGAAGAGTGAGACGGGCAGTTATCGATCTCTCGTCATCACGGCCGGCGTGGCGGGTGACGGCGACCGCCGTAGCGGAGATCCGCCGCGCGTTCGGACGAGGGTGGGAGGTGGTGAACGTCGAAGCGGCGGCGGTGAGCGATAGTGATGGGGCAGTGGCGTCACACGATGCGGTGCGGTGTGCCCAAGGGACCGAGGTGTACTTCGGGTGGGGCGTGCCCGGCGCGGTGGTTGCGGCGGCCGCCGACACGCTGCGATGGGCACATACGGCGGCGGCAGGCGTCGGAGCGAGCCTCACGCCGGAGTTGCTTGGCTGCGGCGCTGTAGTGACCAATTCCCGGGGTGTTTGTGCCGAAACCGTGGCTGACTGGGCGCTTGCGGCGATCGCCTTCTGTGTGCGGGGCTTCCATTGGGCGGCTGCAGCGCAACGCGAGCGGCGGTGGGCAAAGGACGTGTTCACCGATGGTACGGTGCCCCTGCGCGAGTTCTCCGAGACCCGCGTGGGGATTGTGGGCCTCGGCGGCATTGGGAGCGCCATCGCCCGTCGGTGTCGAGCCGTTGGGATGGAAGTGCGTGGCATCCGCCGGCACCCGTCCCGTCGCAGGCCGCGGGGGGTCGCGTGGGTGGGTGGCCCCGGCGACCTGATCCGCCTCGCCCGGCAGAGTGATGTGCTGGTCCTTGCCGCCCCTCACACCGCGGAGACGGGGCGTCTGGTTGGCGAGGAGGTTCTGGCAGCGCTGCCGCCCGCTTCCTTCGTGCTCAACGCATCCCGGGGTGCACTGCTGGACGAAGCTGCCCTCCTGATGCACCTTGAGACTGGGCATCTCGCGGGCTGCGTGTTGGACGTGTTCGCGTCAGAACCTCTTGTGGCGGATCACCCCCTGTGGAACCACCCCAGGGCGTTCATCACACCGCATGTGGGCGGGGTTTCCGAGCGGTTCTGGGGGCGCGAGACGGCCCTGATCGTGGAGAACATTAGACGGTACTTGGCAGGGCGTCGCTTGAAGAACTTGGTGGATTTCACGGTCGGTTACTAGCGTATGGAGAACATCATCAAAGCGGCGGTCCAGCGCGGCGCGTCGGACTTGCATATCAAGGCGGGCGACGTGTTCCGGGCGCGCGTCGATGGCAAGCTGGTGCCGCTGACCAAACAGCGGCTCACGCCGGAGCAAACCAAAGCGATCGCGCTGAAGCTCATTCCGCTACAGGAGGATCGGAAACGCATTGACGAGATTCGGGACTACGACTGTTCCTGGGGATCCCCCGGGATCGGCCGATTCCGAGTGAACATTCTGCGGCAGCGCTCATCCTTCATGATCGTCATGCGTGCGATCCCGTTCGAAGTGCCGACGTTCGAGAAGCTGCATGCTCCCCCGGTGCTGGAAGAGATCGCGGAACGAGAGCGGGGAATGGTCCTCGTGACCGGCTTGCCGGGGAGTGGCAAGAGCTCCACGATGGCTGCGATCATCAACCACATCAACCAGAAGATGAATAAGCACATCGTGACGCTGGAGAACCCCATCGAGTTCCTGCATCGCGATCTCAACAGCTCCGTCACTCAGCGAGAGATCGGACCGGACACGGAGAGCTTCCGCACCGGGCTGCGGGCCGCACTACGCCAGGATCCGGACGTCGTCCTGATTGATGAGATCCTCGACGTCCACACCGTGGACACCGCGATGAAGACCGTGGAGACCGGCCACCTGCTGATCTCGAGCCTGCCTACACCCGATGTCACTACCACGGTGGGCCGCATCGTGGCGATGTTCCCACCGGAGGAGCAGGAAATCGCGCGGGTTCGCCTGGCGGACACCCTCCAGGCCGTAGTGTCTCAGCGCCTGATTCCACGAGCCGACGGGAAGGGTCGCTGTTGCGCGTTTGAGATCATGGTGTGTACACCGGCGATCCGCGATCTGATTCGGGACCGCAGCCGCGTTGGTGAGATTCGCGATTACCTCGACGAGGATCGTGGCCAAACCGGGATGCAGACGTTCGACCAGCACCTGGTGGAGCTCGTTGAGAGTGGGACCGTGGCCGCCGAGACCGCCACGGCTGCGGCATCGAACCCCGCAGACTTCGAGCAGAAGCTCAGCACCTCCCGCCGCAAGGCCCCAGTTGGGAAGAAGCAGGAGGTGGCTAGTCGTTGAGCGCCGCGAGAAGTGCGTGCAAGAGTGGTTCACAGAAGGCGTCAGCACCGCACACAGCGACATGGTGCCGCGGTGAGTGACCGCCCTGGGGGCCTGCTGGTCCCTCTCGCCACCTCGTTCGACCCCGCCACCGGTGACGTCGCACCGGTGCATCTCCGGGACAACGCCCGAGCCATCCTGGCTGCCGGCGCCACAGGTCTTGTGGCCGCCGGCTCGACTGGCGAGGCGTCGCTCCTGGCGGATGACGAGTATCGCCAGCTCGTCCAATGGCTCCGGGATGTGGTTCCAGATGGCTGCTGGCTCATTGCCGGTGCTGGCCGGGAGTCTACCCGTGCCACGGCGGCGGCGTGCCGTACCGCCGCCGAGGAGGGTGCGGATGCCGTCCTCGTGCGAGCGCCGTCGTACTACGCTCCCGTTATCACGAGCGCGGGACTCATCGATCACTTTCGGCGCGTGGCCGACGAGTCGCCCATCCCGGTCCTGCTGTACAACTTCCCCAAATACACCGGCCTGCCACTGACCGAGGCACTGGCTTCGGCCCTTGCGCGTCATGAGAACGTCTGGGGGATCAAGGATTCCTCGGGAGATCTCAAGAACTTCGCGGCGTACCGCGACGCTGCTCCCTCTTGGTCTCTCTTCATGGGATCGGGAGGGCGATACTACGCGGCGCTGGAACTGGGAGCTGCAGGGGCGATAGCAGCCGTGGGAAACTTTGCCGCGCGGACGGCAGCCGAGATCGGGCGAGCCTTCCAAGCGGGGAACAAGGCTGCGGCCGGGGCAGCGCAGGAAACTGTCGCACCGCTGCATAGCGAGATCGTCGGTAAGCTGGGGGTGCCCGGCGTGAAAGCGGCGATGGATCTGGTGGGGTTGGCCGGGGGGCCGGTGCGACCGCCTCTCGCCGATCTCGACTCCCGGCAGCGCAAGCGGCTCGCCGTTATGCTCGCCAAGGCGCATATCGCCGTCTCCTGACGTGTCGCAACAATGGGCCGGGGAGCTGTTCACCCGCATCGCGGTTCCCCGCCTCCCGGGATCGCCAGCCCTCCCTGCGGTCGAGGAAGCGATTGCTGAGCGCCTGAGGGCGTTCGGCTACGGAGTGCGGCGGGATGAGTTCCGGGCCTCCCCGCGGCGACTGTCTGCCGCCACCGTCGCAGGTGCGGGCCTCGGCTGGGTCACCCTCATCATTGTGCCGTTGCTGCTCCTCCCCGTCCCCGGTTGGCCTGTCACCCTGATCGGGGTGGGCGCACTGGGGCTCGTCGCCGTGCTGGCAGTGGGAATCGCTGAAGGGCGCTTGCCGGTTTCCTCCCTTGAGGTACCCACCGCAAACCTACGGGCCACGCGGGGTGAGCCGGCACTCTGGCTCGTGGCCCACGTGGATAGCAAGGCACAAGGACTCTCACTCCTGGCGCGGGCGATTGCAGCGGTGTCGGCTGGGGCGGGGGTCCTGGGCCTCCTGAGTCTCCTTGTTGCCCGGCTGGTCACACCGCTCCCCTGGTGGGCTGTGGTTCCGGTGGCCGCCGTCGCTCTCATCGGTGGCGCGGCATTCTCCCGGGGCACGCCGCGGAACGACTCCCCCGGGGCGGTGGACAATGCCACTGGCGTCATTGCGGTCTTGGTGGCAGCCGAGCGATTGCGGGAGCGCACCGACGTCGGCGTACTGCTGACTGGCGCCGAAGAGTTCGCCATGGAGGGAGCTCGTGCCTGGGTGCAGGCGGGTCCCGCTAGTGGACTGTTCATCAACTTTGATGGGGTTGACTCCCGCGGGAGGTACCGGGTGGTTCCTCATCCCCCCCGCAGAGAAGGGTCCGGGGCCGCATTGAGCGCCGATCTGAGTGGCGTGTTGGCCACGGTCCTGTCTGAGCGGGGGCACCCGGTCAAGGAGGGTCGCCTCCCATTCGGTGTCTATGTGGACGGTGCCGTGCTGGCCGGAGCGGGCATGCCGGGCGTGACCCTGTGTCGCGGCGATTGGAGAACTCTCAGGGTCGTGCACACCAGTCAGGACACCGTGGGGCGAGTAGACGTACAGGCTGCCGTTGAGGCCGGGGAGGCCACTGCGGCCGCGGTGCGGCGACTTCTTGGTTGACGTAGAGTAGGGGGAGGGATAGCTTGTCCGAAAGGATGCCCTGGCGGGGACCCCGCGGGGCTTTTTTGTTGCGCATATTGGAGAACGGAGTGACATGTTCGGTCCTGACTGCCGCTGTGTGGTCGTCGTCGGTGCCCAGTGGGGAGACGAAGGGAAGGGCAAGATTGTGGACGTGCTTTCTGAGTGGGCGGATCTGGTCATCCGCTATCAGGGAGGCGCCAACGCTGGGCACACGGTGGTGAAGGGCGGCGACGAGTTCATTCTGCATCAGATCCCTACCGGCATTCTCCACCCGAATCCTCGTTGTGTTGTTGGGAACGGCGTGGTGCTAGACCCCGAGCGATTCCTCGAAGAGGTTGGCGAGCTGGAGGAGCGAGGAGTGGCGGTGGGTGAGCGATTGTTCATCTCGGATCGGGCCCACTTGCTCTTGCCGTACCATAAACTCCTCGAACAGGCCGCCGAGCGCCGGCAGCGGATCGGCACCACTGGCCGGGGCATCGGTCCGGCATACGAGGACAAGTTCGGCCGGAGAGGCCTGCGGGTGGCGGATCTCCGCAACCTCGAACAGGCGGCGGAGAGGGTGCGGAGCGGGGTGGCACGGGCCAACGAGCTGCTCGAGTCGATGGGTGCCGAGGAACGTGTGGATGTTGACGAACAGCTTGCGCTCCTGGGGCGCCTTGCCCCCACCCTGCTGCGGAGGGCGGTGGACACCGGGAGGCTGGCCGTCGACGCACTACGGGCGGGGGAGCGCGTGCTGCTTGAGGGTGCTCAGGGCGCCTTGCTCGACGTGGATCACGGCACCTATCCCTACGTCACCTCATCGAACACCACAGCTGGTGCCGCTGCCGTTGGGGCAGGGATTGGTCCCAGGGAGATTGATGCGGTGCTCGGCGTGGTCAAAGCCTATACGACGCGAGTCGGCAACGGTCCGCTGCCCACTGAGGCGAGCGAGGCAGACGCGTCTGAGCTCAGGTCGTTGGGAGGAGAGTACGGTGCCACCACCGGCCGGCCACGACGCTGCGGTTGGTTTGACGCCGTGGTCGCCCGCTACGCCGCACGGATCAATGGACTGACGCATCTCGCGGTCACCAAACTGGACGTGCTGGATCCCATCTCCACGCTTCCGGTGTGTGTCGGCTACCGGGTGGACGGCGAGCAACTCGATGAGATACCCGCCGATGCCGAGCGGTTCGACCGGGTGGAGCCGGTATACGAGACGATGGAAGGATGGTGCCGCTCCACTGGAAGTGCGCGCCGCCTCGCCGATCTGCCCCGAGAGGCTCGGGTGTACCTTGAGCGGATCGAGAGCTTGGTCGCAGCGCCCATCTCCTACGTCAGCGTCGGCTCTGCCCGGGACCAGCTCATATCGGTGGACTAGCCATCAGCCCTCGGTGAGCAGTTGGCGGTTAGCAGTTGGCGATTCGTGACGTACGTCGACGGCGTACGCTCCACGAGTCGCGAACTGCGCATTGCTAGTTGCTCTGCTGACGGCTGATGGCTCTCCAAACACAAACCCCCTAGGACCGAAGCCCTAGGGGGGCGCCTGCCCAGCACCGTGCGCCCTAGAACCAAGTGCGGGCAAGGCGGATGCTCCGTTGGACGGCTTGAAACCGCAACGTACGCTGCACACTACGCCGTGTCAATCCTGCCCTACGCCGAGCAGGGGACACGCCACGCTGCTGTTCAATCTGTTGAGCTAGAGCTTGGCGACGAGTCGAGCGCGTAACGAACGGATGGGAGCACGACTGCGTCGCTCCGAGCGCCTCCCCGAGCGTGAGTAGGTGTAATAGGAGTAGTACTGGTCCCGGCGTGGGGTGACCCCGTTCAACACCGCGCCGGCGACACGTGCCCGGACTCGGCGCAGCTGTTCGACCGCACGCTGGGCAGCGCCCTCTTCGGTCTCGCCGCTGCGCATCACCACGATGGTGGCATCGGCGATGGCTGCCACGACGGTCGCGTCCGTCACCGGCAACGACGGTGGGGTGTCGATCACGATGAACTCATATTCCCGCCGCAGCTCGGCCACCGTGTGGCGCATCGCATCCGACCCGAGGAGTTCTGATGGATTGGGGGGGACTGCTCCCGCCGGGAGGAGGTCGAGGCTCTGCGCGACCTCGGGCCTGACTGCCTCGCGGGCGATCGCCTTCCCGATCAGGATGTCAGTGAGTCCCGGATCCTGCACCAACCCGAACGCCCGATGAAGTTGCGGGCGCCGGAGATCGCCATCGACCAACAGGGTCCGGCTCCCTCCCTGGGCCAGGATCAGCGCTAGGTTCGCGGCGGTGGTGGTCTTGCCCTCGCCCGGGCCGGGACTCGTCACTGTGATGAACTGCAGTGGCTTCTCAGCTCCTACGAACGTCACATTGGTCCGGAGCGCCCGGAACGCCTCGACTGCCGGATCGTCGGGGCTGAGCTGCGTCAGGATGACGATCTGCTGGCGTCGGCCGTTGGAGCTGGCGGAGAGCTTGGGTTCTAGCGGGATGCGTCCCAAGACCGGTGTGCCGATGGTCCGCTCCACGTCGGCAGCGTTCTTGATGGTTTGGTCGAGATACTCGAGGAAGAATGCACCGCCGAGGCCCAGCAGCAGACCCACGAGGAAGCCGAGGACGACTTTCTGCCGGAGGTTGGTGCCGATGCGGAACGCCGGAGATGCGCCGTCGAGGATCGCCACGTACGGGGCAATCGTCGCCTCCTGCATGCGCGCCTGCTGATACTGGGCAAGGAGGTAGCGGTACGTGTCTTCCAGGATGCTGCTCTCAAGTTGGAGTTGGGCGATGCGGGTTTCCTTGCCCGGGAACGCCATCAACTGCTCCCGCAGCTCGGCGATCTTGCCGTCGATGGCCTGTTCGCGGCCTTCGAGTCCCTCCAGCTCCGCCTCCACCGCGGTGCGCAACGCTCGATGGCCGTCCCGCATCTGCTGGTCGATCGCCTGGACCTGCGGGTTGTCCTCCCGTAGGCCGAGGGCGCCCGCCGTGAGGCTGCGCCGCTCCTCGTAGAGCTCCAACAGGCTGCCGATTTGGAACGCTAGCACCGGATTGGCCTCGGTGCCCTCCACCGCTGCCAAGCGGTTCAGCGCCTCAACGCCGAGCTCGTCGGCACTCCCAGCTGCCTCACGAAGGGTTGAGATCCGTACTCGGTCCCGCTGCTTTTCTCTTTCGAACTCGCTGATGGACTGGACGATCGCCTGCTCTTCGGCGGTGAGGTCAGTGATTTGCTCCCGTTCCTTGAACCGCTGCAGCTCGGTCCGTTTTGCCTGGGATGCCGCCTCGGCGCGTCCCAGCTGCTCCTCGATGTACTGGCGCCTGTTGGCCGCGGCGTTGCGGGCCCGCTCAGCGCCGTCCTTGCGCAGCTCAACTGCGGCCTGATTGAGCACCAGGGGCACCAGCGTCTCGTCGGTGCCGGTGAAGGTGATGTCGATGGCGTTGGTGGCTTCCCGGACCCGGTATCCAATCCCAGCAGTTACCCATGCCGCCGCCTGCTCGGGTCTGGCGATCGCGAACCGGACGGCACGCTGGCCATTCTCGGGAGGACGAGCCAGGAACGAAAACCCCAACCCGACCGTCCGCTGTCCATAGCTTCCGGCGGCGACGACCGTTCCGCCCGCGTCCCTGAGCTCCCAACCCTCTGCGGGTCCCAGCCGTTCCAATTCGTAGGCGCCGAGCTGGGCCGCCGAATCCACCGTGATGTCGGTGAACACATGGCCCCGGAAAACCGCCGGGTCGTCGACCTCGAGCTGCAGCTCGAGGTTCTCCACTACCCGCAGCCCCAGTGCCTGGGTAGTGAGCACGAGGGCCTCAGACAGGATGGGATCCGTCTTGAGGGCCAACTCGTCAACATCGATGTCGTCGGATCGTGCGAAAACCTGCTTCGAGGACGAGACCTGCGCGGTGAGCTGCGACTGGAAGCGCGGCACTGCACCGCGGCCGGAGAGGTATGCGCCGCCAGACACTAGCACGGTGAGCAGGGTGACCAACTTCCAGTGGTGAACGACGACGGCCCAGAGGTCCCTCAGGTGGATCTCGCGCTGCATCGGCGCCTGTGGCCGCCGGTCGGTCTGTCCATTCCCGCTCAGTTCCATGAATCCTCTAGTGGGAGCACACGCCCCTGACCAAGCCAGCGGATCGCCGGCCGGGTCGCTCTCTGTCGCACCCCCAAGATGGGTTCGAGAGAGTACTGGGGGAAATGCTCCAGCGCACAAACAGGCAGCTGCCGACTCGGAGGGTAGCTGGCCATCGAATGCCACCGTTCGCCACTGTGCATTCGACGCAAAAGTAAGAGTGTCCGGGAAATTGCACAAGTGACGGACTTACATAATGTTACACGAGCTTGCGCTGGGGTTGCGCTGTTGCGATTCTGCTTTGGGGAGGTGGTGTTATGGCACCACGAGTCGTGGTTGTTGCGCAGGCGTTCAAGGAAACGCTGCCGTCGAGGGTCGTCGCAGGGGCGCTGGAGCGCGCTGTTGTGGCTGCGGGTGCGGTCCCGCAGATCCTGTACGGAAGCGACGGGGGCGACGGGTTGCTCGACGCCCTGGCTCCCAGGCTCGAGAGGCGCACGACGCACGAGGCGGTGGATCCCCTCGGCCGTCCGTTGCAAGCGTCGGTGGGCTGGCTCGACGCGACGACGGCGGTGGTGGAGTCACGCCTGGTTTGTGGGCTGAGCCTCCTCGATCCGGAGGAACGGGATCCCCTTTCGACCTCGACTCGGGGCGTGGGGCAGCTGATACTGCGCGTGGCGGCTAACGGGGCACGTCAGGTCTATGTGGGTCTCGGTGGGAGCGCCACAATGGACGGGGGCGTCGGAATGGCGCGGGCCTGGGGGTGGACCCCGAGGGATGAGACCGGGGATGAGCTTCCGGAGGGGGGAGGTTCCCTGGCGAAACTGGCACAGCTAGATCCCGGCCTGCGTCCGGAGGTAGCGCTCGTCGGGCTGTGCGATGTCCGCAACCCGCTGACCGGTCCCCGGGGGGCGCGGGTGTACGCTCCCCAGAAGGGAGCGTCGCCCACCCAGGTCGAGCAGCTGGCCCGCGGCATGGAACGCCTGGCAGGTGTAGCGGCGGTGGCGGGCCGGGCTGAGCTGGCGGGCCATCCAGGGGCTGGCGCGGCTGGCGGGCTGGGGTTCGGGTTACTGTACTTCGGCGATGGCACACTGCAGCAAGGCGCTGGGTGGGTGCTGCGGCGCATTGGCTTCGACGCGGCCATTAGTGGGGCGGCTCTCGTGGTGGCAGGGGAGGGTGCGTTCGACCAGACCTCCCTGGAGGGGAAGCTAACCGGGGAGGTGATCCGGCAGGCGCAGGGGGCAGGGGTTCCGGTCCTGCTGCTGGCGCCCCGTGCGAGTGACGTGCCGCCTGGTGTAACCGTCGAGGCTGGCGGTGGCCGCTGGTCGGCGGACGACCTGGAGCGGCGGGCGCAGGGTGCGGTGGCGCGGATCATTCGCTTGCTGGCGAATTAGGCCCCGCCTATACTTCCAGACTTCCCGCCAATGTCTCTTTGAACTCGGTATCCCGGTGCGATGGCCGATCCCACTTTGATGGATAAGCTCGTGTCCCTCGCCAAGCGTAGGGGCTTCATCTTCCAGTCCTCCGAGATCTACGGCGGCCTCGGCTCCGTGTGGGACTATGGGCCCCTCGGCGTTGAGCTCAAGAACAACATCAAGGAACGCTGGTGGCGGTCCATGGTGCACGAGCGCGACGACATTGAGGGGCTGGACGCCGCGATCCTGATGCACTCCAAGGTGTGGGAAGCATCGGGGCATGTCTCGGGCTTCACCGATCCCCTGGTGGACTGCAAAGTCTGCAAGAACCGGTTTCGGGGCGATGACGAGCGTATAAAGGGACAGCCGGGAACGCCGGAGGCCCAGTGTCCCATCTGTGGCAATAGGGGTTCGCTCACCGAACCCAGGATGTTCAATCTGATGTTCAAGACATTCATGGGGCCCGTCGAAGATGAAGCCTCGGTGGTGTACCTGCGTCCCGAGACAGCCCAGGGCATATACGTCAACTACTTGAACGTGCTCCAGGCGTCGCGCCAGAAGATCCCCTTCGGCATCGCCCAGGTCGGGAAGGCGTTCCGCAACGAGATCACGCCTGGCAACTTCATCTTCCGCACACGGGAATTCGAGCAGATGGAGATGCAGTACTTCGTGAAGCCGGGGGAGGACGAGCGGTGGTTCGAGGAATGGCGTGGGCTGCGTATGACCTGGCATTGCGATCTGGGGATCAAGCCCGAGAAGTTGCGGTTTCACCAGCACGCGTCCGATGAGCTCGCCCATTACGCCAAGGTCGCGTACGACATCGAGTACGAGTTTCCGTTCGGATGGCAGGAGTTCGAGGGCATTCACAACCGCACCGATTTCGATCTCACACGACACCAGGAGTACTCCGGCAAGAAGCTGGAGTATGTGGATACTGTCAGCCGTGAGCGCTTCATCCCGTACGTGATCGAGACGTCCTTGGGAACGGATCGTCTCGCGCTGGTCGTGTTGGTGGATGCGTATCGTGAGGAGACTGTCGAGGGGGAGACACGCGTGGTGCTCGGGCTGGCCCCCACCATCGCACCCATCAAGGCTGGCGTATTCCCGTTGGTGAAGAAGGACGGCATGCCGGAGGTGGCGCGGCGGATTCACGATGATCTGCGTCGGCGGCTGCCGGTGTTCTACGACGATGGGGGATCGATCGGACGACGATATCGTCGGCAGGACGAGGCGGGTACGCCGTTCGGCATTACGGTCGACGGGCAGACGCTGGAGGACCAGACGGTCACCGTGCGGGATCGAGACACCCTAGCCCAGGAGCGCATCCACACCGATCAGGTCGGTCGCTACCTGGAGGATCGCCTGCGCGCATGAGGCTCGACACGCTGCTCGCTCAGGGCGAGGCCATGCATGAAGAGCTCGGCCGTGAGTACTACCTCACCGGTGCGGGCCTGAAGAGCGAGCCGGAGTTCCAGGCCATCTACGACAGGTACTCCGCGATGGCCGGCGACGATGCGCTGGCGGTGGCGCGGCAGAGCAACTCAGCGGAGTTGTTGGAGTGGGTGGTGGACATCCGTGTGGGTCGGCTGGTCGCACCGTACGAGGAGCGGCAGCTCGTCTGGGAGCAGAAAGCCATGGTGCAGGTCGACGGGCTGACGGTTCCCTTTCTCCGTGTACCGATCGAGCTCGCCAATTCACCCGACCGCGAGTTCCGCAAATCCCTCGACGAAGCCCGGGCACGCGGGGGAGCTCTGGGGCTGGACGGTATCCGCCGGGGACGGTTCGCACTTGAGCGCGACGCGATCGAGGCCCTCGCCCTGGGTGACTACGTGGAGGCGCTGAGCCGGCTCACAGGGATCGACCTTGAAGGCCTAGGAGCCCGGGGGGAGATGTTCCTGCGCGACACGGACGACATGTACGAGGACGGTCTAGGCCGGCTTGCCAGACGCCGCATGGGACTGCCGATCTCCCAGCTCGTGCGATCCGATGCCGCATGGCTCTTCCGGGCTAGTCGATATGATGCGGCGTTTCCCTCGGAGCGCATGCTGGAGACGGCGGCAGCCCAGATGCGTGAGATGGGGCTTGATGCTGCTCAGCACGGCCGCATCCGGTTCGATACGGAGGAGCGGAGTGGCAAGCAGCCTCGCGCCTTCTGCGCGCCGGTCCGTGTCCCCGAAGAGGTCTACGTGGTGCTCCGGCCCCGAGGCGGCCACGGGGACTATCGGACGTTCTGGCACGAGTTGGGCCACGCCATGCACTTCGCATCCGTCGCGCCCGACCTCCCCTTCCAGGCTCGCCGGTTGGGCGACAACTCGGTGACCGAGGGGTACGCGATGCTGTGGGATCACCTCACGCTCGACCGAAAGTGGCTCGTCCGGTACGCTGGCTTGAGTGGCGAGGATGCTCGCGATCTCACGTTCGAGCTGGCAGTGAGCGAGCTCTTCCTGATCCGTCGCTATGCGGCGAAGCTGCTCTACGAGCTCGAGCTTCATCGCAGCGATCTCACGGGCACGGGTTGCCGGTATGCGGAGCTACTGACCGAGGCTACGCGGTTTCGGTATCTGGAAGACGACTGCCTGCTCGATGTGGATCCCGGCTTCTACGCAGCGCGCTACCTGCGTGCGTGGCAGCTCGAAGCGGCGCTCGCACAGATGCTCGTGGAGCACTATGACGAGGACTGGTACCGTAACCCGCGGGCGGGTGCTCGGGTGCTAGAGCTGATGAGTCGGGGACAGGATGCGCCCGCGCACCGGCTTGTGGAGCAAGAGACGGGTGCACCGCTCTCCTTCGACAATGTCGCAGCGCGAGTGGCTGCTGTGATCGATTGAGCTAGCTTGGGGCCTCCAGCCCTCGGCAGGCAACTGTGAGAGCGGTTGGCAATTCGCAATTAGCAGTGCACCATGATGGCTCTGGGGCGCCACATCTACGAACTGCGAATTGCTAATTGCAGACTGCTCTTCTGATGATTGAATGCTGAGGGCTCAGCGCTGAACACTGACGGCTCCCAAGCAATGCGCCTCCGAGACTTCCAGTCGATGATCGAACGCTTGGCCGCTGAGATCCCGCCACGCTTCTTCGACGGCATCGCTGGTGTCGAGGTGAGTCCGAAGACCATCCCTCACCCGGTGCGCGCCGGCGTCTACACGTTGGGCGAGTGTATCCCCATCGATACTGGGACAGATGAGGTGGCGTCTCGGGTGGTGCTCTACCATGGGTCGTTCCTGGAGTTGGCTGGTGAACGGTCTGACTTCGACTGGCGTGAAGAAGCCTGGGAGACACTGCTGCACGAATTGCGGCACCACCTGGAGTGGCGGGCAGCGTCGCAGAAGCTCGAGGACTATGATTGGGCGGCTGAGCAGAACTTCGCGCGGGCGGAGGGGGGCGGGTTTGATCCGCTGTTCTACCGGTCTGGCGAGCGGGTGGAGCGGGGCATCTACCGGGTCGAGGACGACATCTTCATCGAACGGGTGGTTGGTCGCCTGCCAGCAACCACCGATGTGGCGTGGCATGGTCGGCGCTATCGTGTCTCGGTGCCGTACGCGCTGCTCCCACTGTATCTCGCCCTTGACGGGCTCAGCCATCCTCCATCGGGAGACGTCTTCCTAGTGTTCCGCCGAAGGCCGCGCCTCTGGGATCTTCTTCGGCCCGCCGCACGGGCCACGGGTCAACGGGCGAAGGTTGAGTCCCTTGAGTGATCGATCCGTGCTTCTGCTGACCCGCGACCTCTTCTTCCGGGCGAAGCTGGAAGGCCTGGCACAGGAGGCCGGCTATGAGCCCACGCGGAGCGGTCCCGCAGTGCTTGCCGTCGTGGAACTCACGGGCGATGCCGCACTGGCCCGGGTGCGGGAGCTGGTGGTGGCCGGCTCGAGGGTGATCGCGTTCGGATCGCACGTGCAGCCTGCGATACTGCGGGAGGCGAGGGCCGCAGGTGCCACCGCGGTGCCGAACTCGGAGGTGGAGGAGACCGTGCGCCGAGTCCTCTTCGGCGCATGACAGCGCGCCGCTCTAGAGAAGCAGGATAGCCCTGTTATCTTTCTCCCGATTTGTGCCGATCTGGGTGGCTGATTCCGTGCGTGGGGAATGTCGCAATGATTCATGAGATGATCACATCGCTCTCCGCTGCGGAGGTGCTGGACCGAGCCAAGGTGTTCTTTGCCGAGCGGGTGCCCAACTACGGGGCATTCCTCGAAAAGGAAGGCCCCACCTACGCTACGTTCCGCGGTCAAGGTGGGGAGGAGCTGACGGTAGCGGCGTTCGATGCTGAGAACGGGACACGCATCCGAGCCTCGACGCTGCTGTTCGACCAAGCGATCGGACGGTTCCTTTCCACTCTTCCCGTGGCGGGGGGGAGTGCGACGTGACCGTGGTCGCGGATTTCGAGGTGCGGGTGTGGGTGCCGGACGTGTGGGACATCGTTCGGCTGAAAGTGACGGCCGGATGGACGGTCTCCCGACTGAAGGCTGAGGCGTTGGCAGTGGCCACGGGGCGTGCCGCCGATCTTGCGGACTACGAGGTCAAGTTCCGTGGCGGGCGGGTGCTGGATGAAGAGAAGACCCTCGGCGAGCTGGAGACCCCTGACCAGGCCCCGTTCATCGTACTGCCGAGTCGCCGTCGGCCCGTGCGGTGAGGAGGGTTCGACTATGTGGCAATTCGCACTTGGCAATTCGCAGTTCGAGTGGCTCCGGTGACGATCACGAATTGCTAGTTGCGAATTGCTGAGCGCCGCGGGCAGTCAGATGACGGCTGCTGAGTGCCCACTCTTGACGAACCACCGTCCTGGGATGACCCTTTCGCTCTATGGCTCGCCGGCTTTCACCCACCGGGTTGCTGGCTATCCTGCAGCCCTGGGCTGATGTGGCCGAGCCGATCCACCGGCGGCTCGCGCAACTGGCAGATGCGGAACCTGGGCAAGAGGTTCTCTGGGTTGGCTGCGGTTCGGGGCGCTCCGTGCTCTGGTGGGCCGAGCGGTTTCGCACCCACATCGAGGGCGTGGACCCAGATCACAACGCCATCGAAGCCGCCGAGCGGGCGTCACGCCGTGCCGATCTCGCCAGCCTCGTGACCTTTCAGACGGCGACGCCGGACGACCTCCCCCACGAGGCCCAGGTCTTCGACGTCACCATAGCGAACCTGCTCTACCTCTTTGGCACCGACGGCGCCCGGATTCTCCAGGAGGCTGGTCGGGTAGCTCGGCCAATGAGCACCGTCATGGCGCTCGTGCCGTCCTGGCTCAGCACCCCGGACCCCGAGGACGCACGTCTGCTTGGGTCCCTCGGCCTCCAACCTCACCTTCTGGTCGAGTGGAAGAGCTTCTTCCGAGAGGCCGGGATTGTGGAGTTGTCCGTCGAAGATGCTGCCCTCGACGGGAACTGGATCGCGTACGGATGGATCGGGCTGCTGATCCGCGGGTGGCGTGCCGCCCGGTGGGTGGGCGTCGGCATGGTCTTGAGTCGGGAGGTGCGAACGCTCCGGTCGCTTGCTCGGCAGCGAGTACTTGGCCTGTCCATCGTCAAAGGCACGCGCTGGCCGCACGGATGATCCCAACGACCTGCTCGGTCGCGCTCCCCATTCCCACTGCCAGGCCGTACGCGTATGCGATCCCACCATCGCTCGCCGATCGCGTTGCTCCGGGGGCGCGGGTCGTCGTGCCGGTGCGCACGCGGGAGCTCGTCGGGATCGTCCTCGAGGTTGAGGCGGCACCGGTCGACGACCTGAGACCCGTGCTTCTGGTACCGGATCCGGCGCCACTGGTGCCTGGATCGCTGCTGGAGCTGGCCCAGTGGGTTTCCCGGTACTACGCGGCGCCGCTAGGTCTCACGCTGCGAGCCATGCTCCCGGCTGCGCTCTGGGGTGCCTCGCGCCTGGTAGCCGAGGTGCGGGACTCGCATCTCGCGCCCGGCGGGGTGAGCCGCGAGGTGGTGGAGGCTCTGCAGCGGGCCGGGGGAAGGGCGACCACTGGTACACTGAGGCGTCGGCTGAAACGACCGGTGTGGGACGTCCTCCAGCGGCTGGCTCGGGTCGGTGCCGTCACCCTGGAAACGGAGCCTCCGGACCTCGGCCCTGGTCCCCAGACGGAGCGGATTCTCACCCTCACGAGGCTCTTGCCCACGCTCCTGGAGCGTGACCGTGCCTTCGGAAGAGCGCTCCGCCAGCGGGCGGCCTACGAGGCCGTCGATGCCATGGGCGGTGAGTCGACGGTGCGACATCTCACCGATCGTCTTGGCTTCTCGGCAGCGGTGGTGCGGGGCCTGGTCCAGCGCAAGGTTGCCCGGATCGAAGAGCGAGAACGGGTGCGCGATCCCTTTGCGGGCGTTGCAGGTGTTGCCCCGGCGGTTCCGACCGCAGCGCAGCGCGTGGCGATCGAAGCGATCCGCAAGCTGGGACCGGGGCAGGCGCTCACGCTGTTCGGGGTGACGGGAAGCGGGAAGACTCTCGTCTATCTCGAAGCCCTGCGGCCGGTGGTGGAGGAAGGGAAGGGAGTGATCGTGCTCGTTCCAGAGATTGCGCTCACCCCCCAGACCGTGGCTCGAGTGCGGGGGGTGTTGGGTGATTCCGTAGCCGTGCTACACAGCGGACTCTCCGACGGGGAGCGGATCGACGCGTGGCGGACCCTCGCCGCCGGCGGCCGGAGAGTGGCAGTGGGGGCTCGGTCGGCAGTATTCGCACCGGTGCGGCACCTTGCGGCGGTGATCGTAGACGAGGAGCACGATGCCAGCTACAAGCAGGGTGAGCTGCCGCGCTACCACGCTCGGGATGTCGCGCTGCGGCGGGCCCGGATCGAGGGGGCACGGGTGGTGCTTGGCAGTGCAACGCCCTCCCTCGAGACGTGGGCAGCCCGACAGCGCATCCCCGTCGTCACGCTGCCGACGCGGGTGACCGCTCAGCCGCTGCCCGGCGTCACGCTCGTCGACATGCGCACGGAACGGCGTGTTCGGGAGGCCGGCGCAGTCCCGTGGTCGCGGACCCTCGATGACGCGGTGAGGGAAGCGCTCGATGTCGGCGACCAGGTCCTATTGCTGCTCAATCGCCGGGGATTTGCGCATTTCCTGCAGTGCTACGGGTGCGGGTTCGTGTGGCAGTGTCCGTCCTGCAGTATCTCGCTCACGGTGCACCGAATTCCCGCCCGACTGCGCTGCCACTACTGCGGACACGACGCGCCGTTACCGGAGGCCTGTCCTGAGTGCGGTGCCACGGCGCAGCGGTCGCGCGGAGTGGGCACGCAGCTGCTGGAGCGGTGGCTTGCCGAGCGGCTGGCGACTGCCCGCCTGGCTCGTATGGATGCGGACACGACGTCGGGGAAGTGGTCACACCAGCGGATCTTGGACGCGGTGGCGCGGCGAGAAGTGGACGTGTTGCTCGGCACACAGATGATCGCCAAGGGGCTGGATTTTCCCGGGGTGACGTTGGTCGGGGTCATCAACGCCGACATTGGCCTCAACCTGCCCGATTTTCGTGCCGCTGAGCGAACGTTTCAGTTGATCGCTCAAGTGGCGGGACGAGCAGGACGCGGGCCTCGCGGCGGGCGCGTCCTGGTCCAGACTCACACGCCGCAGCACTATGCGCTCCAGGCGGCTGCCTCCCACGATTTCGAGGCGTTCGCCACTCGCGAATTCGCGGCCCGGCGGGTGCCGCCGTACCCACCCCACGTTGGGTTGGTCAACATCCTCGTCAGCGGACTCGATGAGCGTCGCGTTGGCGACGCTGCCGTCGAAGTAACTGAGTGGCTCCAGGGGCTCGTCTCGGCCCGGGCCGGAGACGCCGTGGAGGTTGTTGGCCCGGCGCCTGCACCCCTGGCGCGAATCAAGCAACGCTGGCGGTGGCACGCCCTGCTGCGGGCAGAGGACCGGACGTTACTAGGGCGGGTTGCACGGTACGCTGCACGCCGAGCGCCTCACACTGGCCGTGGACCGATCCGGGTGGTGTTCGACCGGGACCCGGTGTCACTACTCTGAGCCGTCGGCTCTCGGCCCATCTGCTCGCAATTCGCGATTCGCAGCTGGCAATTCGTGGTCGGCACCGTAGCCACCCGAACTGCGAATTGCGAGTTGCGAATTGCCAGGTGTTGATGGCTGATGGCTTGAGAATCTTGAATCGCCTGTCGTCGCCCCGTATGTTGCCTGCTCGCCGACCCGGCAACCGTCGGCGGCGTCGGTGCGGCGAGCGGATATCACCAGCATGTCTGGAGGCGCGTGCGAGCCAGGTGGATCCCGTGTCTACTCCCCACACCAGTGCACCGGATCTGACGTGGTGGAACGGCGAGCGGCAGTGGAAGCGGGCGCGCCGACAGGCGTGACTGGGTCCCCGGGGCTCGGACTGGGATGGACACGTGTCGCACAGGCCGTAGCGGAGGCAGTGCCTCGGGAAGACGTCGATGCGATCTGGCTGTTTGCCCCAGTGCGCCGGGACGAGCGTGAGTGGGGTACTGCCGTCATCTCGGCCCGCGCTGGAGAGGGGCGGCGTCGCATCTACACTGGCAGCTATATGCTCATCATCCGTGGCCGCGAGCGCGGTCAGGCGAGGGTGGTGATTGAGGAGGTAGGGGAAAGCCCCACCGCGGTCGTGCACGAGGTGATTGCGGGGGTGCAGGAGCGTGCCGGGGAGCCGGATCCGCCGGTGGAGGTTGCCCCCGAGTTGTGGTACGGAGATCAAGGTGACCAGTCCCCCTCCCAAGGTTGACGGCCAGGCGCTGTTCGAGATCTTCCGCCGTTATCTACGTGACCACAATTTGCCGGTGACGCATCAGCGCGCGGCGATCGCCCAAGCGCTGTTCTTCGCCGACCACCACGTGTCGGTGGGTGACATCGAGCGCGTGCTGCGGGTACGGGGAGTCCAAGTCGGAAAGGCTACCATCTACCGGACACTCGACTTGCTCCGCGAAGCCGGGCTCGTGCAGGAGCACGACTTCGGCGACGGGTTCAAGCGGTACGAGCCCCTGGCGGCCCAGGGCCACCACGAACACCTCATCTGCACGGAGTGCGGTAGGGTGGTGGAGTTTTCCAGCGAGCGTCTCGAGCGGATGAAGTCCCTGATCGCCGAAGAGTACGGTTTCCGGCACCATCACCATCGGCTCGAGATCTACGGCATCTGCCGTGACTGTCAGTTGCGTGACGTGGTCACGCTCGAATCCCAACCCCGGGCGAGGCGTTGAGACATTGATCGATCCAAACCAGTTCATGCCCACCAAGGCCTTCCTCACGAAAGGCGTCGGGCGGCACAAAGAGAAGCTGACGAGCTTCGAGCTGGCACTACGGGACGCCCGAGTCGCGCATTACAACCTGGTGCGTGTGAGTTCCATCTGGCCGCCGCATTGCCAGCTGGTCTCGTGGGAGCAGGGGGTCAAATGCCTCATGCCGGGGCAGGTGGCCTTCTCGGTTGTCGCTGAGGCCTCTACCAACGAGCCCTCCCGCCTGGCAACCGCGGCGATTGGCCTCGCAATCCCTGCGGATCCCCAGCGCCATGGCTACATCTCGGAGCACCATGCCTTCGGCCAGCGGAAGGAGCCCGCAGGGGACTACGCGGAAGATCTCGCTGCCAGCATGCTGGCTACGGTGCTCGGCGTGCCCTTCGATCCGGACCAGGCGTGGGACGAACGGCGAGAGCAATGGTTGTTGTCCGGCGAGATCGTGAAGACCCTGAACATCAGCTGTAGCGCCGAGGCTCAGGACGACGGGCGCTGGGTGACGGTGGTGAGCGCCGTGGTGTTTTGCGGATGAACGTGTTTCGCGATCGCGGCGGGCTGGACGACCTGCCTGCCGCACTCACTAAGCTGCCGTGGGGCTCCAGTGAATCGTTCCTGGGGATTCCGGGGGGCGAGACCGGGTTCACCCGATGTCCCGTGGCCGTCCTTCCGGTGCCCTATGAGGCCACTGTCTCGTACATGGCTGGTACGCGTTTCGGTCCCCGTGGTCTGCTCCACGCTTCCCGATACGTGGAGACGTACGATCACGAACTGGACTTCGAGCCCTACACGGTAGGTGTGCACACCCTGCCGGAACTGGTGCTTCCGGCGACAGGCCCCGAGTCGGCTCTAAGGCTGCTCCGGCAAGCCATGGATGGCCTGCTGGAGGCGGGGAAGTTCGTCATCATGATCGGTGGTGAGCACAGCCTCTCCGCCCCACCGATCCTGGCCCACGCAGACCGGATGGGTGGCACCCTGTCCGTGCTCCAGCTCGATGCCCACCCCGACCTCCGAGCCGAGTATGAAGGCACACCGTTCTCCCATGCGTGTGTGATGCACCGCGTGCATGAACGCGTCGACCTGGTCCCGGTGGGGATTCGGTCACTGACCTCCGAGGAGCGGACGCTCATGCGCGACAAGGGGATTCCGGCGGTCTTCGCACATGAGTTGACGGGTGAGGGGTGGATCGACCGGGTATTGAGCGCGCTCGGCAGCTCCGTGTACATCACTATCGACGTGGACTACTTCGACCCTGCGCTCGTGCCGTCCACGGGCACGCCAGAACCTGGTGGTGGAACGTGGTTCCCGACGTTGCAACTCCTGGAGCGGGTGTTCCGCGAGAGGCAGGTGGTGGGGTGTGATGTGGTCGAGCTCGCACCCATCCCAGGGCTGGTGGCGCCCGACGTCATGGCCGCGAAACTGGTGTACAAGCTGGTCGCCTTCTATGCCTTGCATCAAGCTCAGCGGGAACGGATGAGCTGACGCGAGGGTTTCTCTCGATACAATGGCTGCGGAATCGGTCGGATTCGCGGTGGCGTTCGTCGCCGGGCTGCTGAGCTTCCTCTCGCCGTGCGTGCTGCCGCTGGTGCCGAGCTACGTGTCGTTCATCACGGGGCTGTCACTGGATGAGCTGGGCGAGCGGCGATGGGTGGCCTTCACCCACGCGCTGCTCTTCATCGCTGGGTTCACCCTGATCTTCATCGCCCTTGGCGCCTCCGCGACGCAGCTGGGCCGCTTTCTCAACTACAACCAGGCGTGGCTCGAACGCTTCGGAGGCGTGCTGATCGTGTTCTTCGGCCTGTACCTGCTGGGGGTCGTGCGCTGGGGCGCCCTTGCCAGGGAGCGTCGCCTTCATTTGCAGGACAAGCCGTTGGGGTACCTCGGGAGTTTGCTGGTTGGCCTTGCCTTCGGCGCAGGCTGGACGCCGTGCATTGGACCGATTCTCGGTTCGATTCTGACGTATACCGGGGTCCGGTCGAGCCTCGGGGAAGGGATAGTCCTGCTCCTGGCGTACTCGTTGGGCCTTGCGGTTCCGTTCCTCCTCGCCGCCGTGGCGGTTGAGAAGTTCATTGATTGGTTCAAACGGTTCCGTCGGTACATCCCCCTCACCACCAAGATCGCCGGTGGCATCCTGGTGTTCGTGGGGGTGCTGCTCGTGACCGGCTACTTCTCGCTGCTCGCTGGCTGGCTACAGGGGCTCACGCCGGACTTCTTGCGGGAGCGGCTCTAACCGCGATCCCTTGCTTCCACTCCCGGCGGTCCGCTTCCGCCCACCATCCCTCCTCCCGGCGGTCCCCCCCACACTCTCCGCCACTTCCCCGGCGGTCCCGCCTCCCCCCGCACATCCACCCGGGCGGTCGGGCACTCAGGCAGTCGGACGGTCACTACGTCATTCGTCAGGCCGGACAACCGACCGCCCGTCCGCCAGGAGGGGCTGGGGGACGGGCGGGAGGGGACCGCCGGGCGGTGCTGGCTGCGGAGGTGGGGGACCGCCCGGTGGTCTGCGGGGAGCGGGGTTTACGCCGCCGCCTCCATGCTCTGGGAGTACTCCCCACGGCGTGCGGCGCCATTCAGCTTGGCACGATGGTGGAAGACCTTCTGCGCCGCAGCAACGTTGGCAGCCTTCCCGTGCCAGGTTTCCAGCGCCGGCCCCTGAAGGGCCCGGCCGTATGAGAAGCTGAGTTCCCAGGGGTGATCCCCCATCGCGTTCATGGCGTTGAGGTGGGCGGTGGCGATCTCCGCGCTCTGACCACCGGAGAGGAACACGATACCGGGCACGGCTCCGGGCACGCTCCGCATGAGACACCGAACCGTCGCTTCCGCGACCTGCTCGATGCCTGCCTGTGTGGGGCACTCCTTGCCGGACAACACCATGTTCGGCTTGAGCAGTGATCCCTCTAGGGCGACGCGATGGGCGTGCAGGTGAAAGAAGACGCTCTTGAGCGTCGTCTCGGTGACTTCCTCACATTGCTCTATTGTGTGTCCCCCGTCCATGAGCACCTCGGGCTCGACGATCGGCACGAGCCCCGCCTCCTGCGACAGAGCGGCGTATCGCGCCAGGCCGTGCGCGTTGGCGTCGATGCAGAACCGCGTGGGGATCCCGTCGCCGATGGCGATCACGGCCCGCCACTTCGTGAACCGCGCGCCGAGCTCGCGGTACTCGGCGAGGCGATCCCTCAGGCCGTCGAGACCTTCGGTGACCTTCTCACCGGGGTATCCGGCCAGCGCCTTGGCACCCTTGTCTACCTTGATGCCCGGAATGATGCCTTCCCGCTCGAGGACGGTGGTGAAGGGCGTGCGGCCGCTGGTGCCCTGCCGGATGGTCTCGTCGAACAGGATCACACCGCTCACGAAATCGCCGAGGCCCTTCGTGGTGAATAACATCTCGCGGTAGGATTGGCGCGTCTCCTCCGTGGATGGCAGGTTGATCTTCTTGAATCGTTTCTCAATGGTGGGAAAGCTCTCGTCTGCAGCGAGAATACCCTTCCCTTTGGCGACCAGTGCCCTGGCCGTGGCTTCGAGATTCTTGGTCCTCATGAGTCGTACCTTTCGCCTGACTCGCTAGCTGGAAGGATTGACCAGTCGAGCTTTCGCACAGCGGTGTAACACGCTCTGCCAGAACGACATAGGGTCATCTGGCGGGGTAGAAGTTATGTGTCGGCAGTGGCTGGCGCCAGGGCGCAGTCTGCCGTCCGGAACTAGCTACTCGTGTGGTGATTACAGATTGCCAGCTGCTAATTGCTAACCGCTAGTTCAATATCCTACCGACCCTCCCCCCGAGCGGGGATCGGCCACTCCGATCCAACCCTCGCCCGACCGGATAATGCCGGCTACCTCGCCGCTGAATCCACGTCGCTCCACGAGGGTGTGGCCCATTGCCTCGAGGCGCGCCACTACCTCAGGCAGTAACGCTCCTCGTTCGTAGAAGATCCGATCCGGCAGCGCTTGATGATGAATCCGTGGAGCAGCGATCGCGTCGGCCAGGCTCATGCCGTGGTCGATCACGTTCGAGATGACCTGTGCGACCGTGGTAATGATCGTCGGCCCGCCAGGTGTCCCGACTGCCATCAGCAGCTCGCCCTGCGGGTCGAGCACCAGGGAGGGGGTCATGGACGAGAGCATGCGCTTGCCGGGCTCGATGGCGTTGGCTTCACTTTGGACCAGGCCATACATGTTCGGCTGGCCGGGCGCGCCGGTGAAGTCGTCCATTTCGTTGTTGAGGAGAAACCCAGCACCCTCGACTGTGACGGCGCTGCCATAGCCACCGTTGATCGTCGTCGTCACACTGACGGCGATTCCGTCCAGGTCGACCACGGAGTAGTGTGTGGTATGATCACCCTCGGTGACGCCTGGCCGCAGTTCCGGCGTGGGCGTGGCGTGGTCTGCGTCGATACCGCCTCGGAGCTCCGCCGCATACGGCTTGGAAAGCAGCCGTTGGATGGGCATCTCGACATAGCCGGGGTCGCCGAGATAGTGATTGCGATCGACGAATGCCCGGCGCATGGCTTCGGTGAGGAGATGCACCTGCTCTACGCTGCCGAATGGCGGGAGTGGATCGAACCCCTCCAAGATGTTGAGGATCTCGGCCATCGTCACGCCGCCAGAGCTCACCGGGGGCATTGAGTAGATGGTGTATCCCCGGTACCGAATCACGATTGGCTCTCGCCAAATCGCTCGGTAGCTGGCCAGATCCTCCTTGGCAATCAGACCGCCACCGCGCTCCATCTCGGCGACGATGAGATCAGCGATGTACCCCTCGTAGAACACACGAGGCCCGCTGTCTGCTATCGCCTGCAGGGTGCGAGCGAGGTCCGGCTGCACCCAAAGCGTCCCCAGCGGCGGCGCCTCGCCATTCGGCAGAAGGAACTTGCGGGCCGATGCAGGGAACTGCCTGAGGCGTCGTGCGGCATACCTGAGGCCTCGACTGCGGGACTCGTCCAGGGCAATCCCGTCGCGGGCGATTCGGATGGCAGGTGCCATGACCTGTGCCAGGGTGAGGTCGCCGAAGCGGCGCTGCGCCTCCGCAAGGCCTGCCACGGCACCCGGCACGCCAGCAGCCAGGTGGCCAGTGACGCTCTCGTCCGTAAGCTTGCCGAGGGAGTCGAGGTACATGTCCTTGGTGGCCCGGCTGGGCGCAGTTTCCCGGTAATCCAAGGTGTATACGGATCCGTCGGCGAATCGGATGACCATGAAACCGCCGCCGCCGATGTTGCCAGCCGACGGGTGAACCACTGCCAGGGCGAACCCAACGGCGACGGCAGCGTCTACGGCGTTGCCACCCCTGTTCATGATGATTGCCCCGACCTCGCTGGCGACCGGGTGCACCGACGACACCATCGCGTCCGATGCGTTGACCTCCACGACGTCGTCGAACAGCGGCCAGTCTGCAGGGACGAAAGCCGATGGAAGTGAGGTGGGCGTAGGGGGTGTGGCTGGGGTTGGTGCCCCGGCGCACGCGGCGAGGGCAAATGCTGTGACGGCTCCCCACCGCCTCATCCGCAACCACAGTCTTCGTCGCTGCATGGGTCCCTCGTTGACCGAACTGTCAGCTGAGTGGAAATTGGGTGAAATCTAGCACCTTACCGGCTCAGGGAGATGTCTACTCCAGAATTCGTCGATCCTCGGCTCACCGAGCGCCGCAACCCGCGCACCGTCGGCATCGACGTTGCCTCCTCGCTCGAAATCGTCGACATGATGAACGCTGAAGACCGCCGTGTACCCGAGGCGGTACACCAGGTTCGCGAGGAGACCGCCAAGGTGATTGACTTGGTGGTGGAAGCGTTCCGAGAGGGAGGTCGCCTGATCTATGTGGGAGCGGGCACCAGTGGGCGGCTTGGCGTATTGGATTCGGCCGAGTGTCCTCCCACCTTCGGCACTCCTCCCGAGATGGTGGTTGGAGTGATCGCGGGCGGGCCCGCTGCCCTGGTTCGAAGTCAGGAAGGTGCGGAAGACGATAGGGAAGGCGGGGCGGCTGCAGTGGACGATCTGGGGGTGTCGCGCCGAGATGTGGTTGTGGGCATCGCCGCCAGCGGGACCACACCCTACGTCAGGGTGGCGCTGCGGCGGGCCCAAGAACTCGGCGCCCGCACCGTGCTGCTCACATGCGCCGATCCCCCCGAAGGACTGGTCGAGTCCTGTGACGTGGTGATCGTGGTGCGCGTGGGTCCCGAGGTCCTCACGGGATCCACTCGTCTAAAGGCCGGCACCGCCACGAAGCTCGTGCTCAACACCATCACCACCGGCGCCATGATCCGCCTGGGCAAGGCATTTGGCAACCTGATGGTGGATCTGATGGCGCTGAGCGACAAGCTGCGGGATCGCGGTGAGCGGATCGTGATGGAGGCGTGCGCCGTGGGACGGGAAGAGGCCCGTCGCGCGATCGAGGCAGCCTCGGGCAACGTCAAGCTGGCCATCGTGATGGTGCGAAGGGGTGTGGATGCCGACGAGGCCCGGGCACTCCTCGACTCGGCGGGCGGGCTCGTCCGGCGCGCATCGGGGGATCCACCACCGGTGATCGCGTGAGCGAGCTCGGCCTCGGCCTCATGTCGGGGACGTCCCTCGACGGCGTGGATGCCGCGCTGGCTTCCCACCGAACCGGCGCGGGAGCTCGTTGTCTCCGGTGGTGGGGCGCGCAACCCGGTGCTGATGAACCGACTGAGGGAGGCGCTCGATGGCTGGGTGGTGCGCCTGTTCGACGACGAGTTCTTCAGCGGTGATGCCAAAGAAGCGGCGTCGTTTGCCTACCTGGGGTGGCGGACGCTGCATGGGTTGCCCGGCAATGTGCCCGGCGCCACTGGGGCAGAGGGGGAGCGGGTCCTCGGCAGTGTTACGCCAAGTGCGTAGCCGCTGGCGAGGCGTCCCTGGTGTAGCGGGTCAGAAGTCCGCTTGTGCCGCAGACTGATCGACAAGCGAACGCGGATGTGTCTCGGTGAAACGGTGACCTCGCTCGTCCAGAAACCGATCTGCGTTCAGACGATCATCCGCGGCCGTTGCCCGGCGTCGAGTTCGCCGGGAACGCCATCGCGCGAAGGGACTGCTCGGCGCGTGTGCTATGTTGCGGCGAGCTTGTGGGACGGCACGCCAGCCTACGGCGTCAATTGAGCGACTGTAGCAATCGGATAGCGTAGTTCGCGGGCACTCCGAACACGATCCTTCCGCCGGAGCCCTGCTGCCCGCCGAAAAGAATTGCCACCACCTGCCCAGTGCGGTCGAAGATCGGGCTGCCACTGGCGCCGTGGGTCCCGTAGCCGTCCACCTGAATCAGATCCTGCAGCACCTTGCTTACGGAACCGGCGGAGAAGCTGCTCTTGGCGATTGGCCTGCCGCCGCCCCCGGTGGCCATGGGCAGATCCGGCCCCAGGGGAAACCCGATCACGGCCACCGGATCACCCTGGTGCAGGGTGTCCGGCCGGCCGTTCAGGCCCTGAACGGTTGGCACCCCGCCGTCGAAATCGACTTTGACCGCGGCGAGATCCGCTTCCCGGGAGGTTCCCAGCAAGCGGGCCGGGACGACCTGCCTCGAGTCGGCGAACTGGATCGCGATTTGCCGGGGGCGCCGCGAGCCGTCTTCGCCGGCCACCACGTGGCGATTGGTCAGTAGCGTGCCATCGCTGCGGACGGCGAACGCCGTGCCGGTGGAGACTTCACCCGGGCCGAACTCCACCCAGATGATGGCGGTGGCCCGCTGATTGCTCTCCACAATGCCGCGATAGTCGACCCGTGCGGCAAGTTCCTGGTACCGGAGCGCTTGGGTCGCCGCGGCGAGCTGGTCCTTGAGGACCTCTACGTCTGCCTGGTTCCCCACGGCCTGCGCGGTTGCCAGTTGCTGCCGCAGGCGCCCGACTTGGTCTTGAGACTGGCGTAGGGCGTTGGCGAGCCCCTCCACCTGTCCTTGCAGTACCTGCACCGCCTGGTCCGCCACCCGCAGGAGGCTGTCGGTTCGCGCCTGGATCGTGGCGATCTCGCGCTGCCGCAGCGACTCCTGACGGTGGTTCTGGTAGAAGAACGCCGCGGCAACCGCCAACAGCGTCGCGAACAGAACGACTGTAGTTCTCCGGAGTGTTCGCGTCTCCCGCCTGACCTCGACCCGAATGCGCTCCGTGGTGCTCATCCGCCGTGGTTCTTCGGTCGCCCCCGTGGCTCGCACCGGGCCCTCCGCAGGGGGTGGCTTCTCCGGAGCGGCGGCGCGCGCCACCACACCGTCCGGGGTCCCTTCGGGGACGAGCCGGAACTCCAGGGTCGGACCGTGCTCCCCGAAGCGGATCTGATCGGTGTCGTCCAGCTTGGTGACCCGGGAAATGCGGTGGCCATTCACCAGCGTACCGTTTCGGCTTCCCAGGTCGCGCACCAACCACTCGTCGTTCTCAAGAATGATGGTGGCATGTCGGGCCGAGACGTCGAGGTCCCGCTCTGGGTCAAACTGGAGGTCCGATGCAGGGTGGCGCCCGATACCGATCCGGGCGATCGAGAAGACCTCGGTGTGTCCGGTCCGCGCGCCGCTGAGGATTCTGAGTTGGGCCTTCACGGCTGGACCGCTACAGCCCCATGGCGGCGAAGAACAGCGCTGCTGCCGTGATGCCCGCGGCGAGCACGCCCGCGAGCATCAGGCGTGCCCTGTTCTCCGGTACGGGAGGAGGGCTTCCTTTGTAGACCGGGACCGGCTCGGTGGTGGATTCGGGGTCGAGGAGCGGGTACACCTGGTGCCCCACCTCGTCCTCGCCACCGGGATGGCCCAGCCCATCACCACCGAACTTGGCAATGACGACGGTGATGTTGTCGGGGCCGCCCCGTTCATTTGCCGTGTCGATGAGCTCACTGCAGATCGCCACCAGGTCCTTGTCCAGCTGCGAGACCCTCTCGGTGATCTCCTCCCGTGAGACCTGCCCCGACAGGCCGTCGGAGCACAGCACCAGGGCGTCCCCACGGCGCACCTGCTGGTTTGTGAGGTCGACTCTCACCTTCGCGTCCGGCCCCAAGGCCTGCAAGATGATGTTGCGCCGCTCGCTGCGTTCGGCCTCCTCCTCGGTGATTTCGCCCGCGTCCACCAGCCGCTGCATCAGCGACTGGTCCTTCGTGAGCTGGATCCCTCTGCCGCGGCGCACGAGGTAGGCCCGCGAATCGCCCACCTGCGTGATATAGAGATGGTCCCCGAGCACTCCCACCGCCGTGGTGGTGGTGCCCATGCCCCGCATCTCAGGGTGCTCTTTCGCATAGGCGTGGATGCGGGTGTTCGCTTCCTCCACCGCCTCCTTGAGCCGGTAGGCGAACTGCTGGGGGGTGTTTTCCTCGTCGTTCCCCCATTTGTCTACCATATGCTCGTAGATGGTCCGGCTGGCCATTTCGGAGGCCACCTCGCCGGCCGCGGCGCCGCCCATACCATCGGCCACGACCAGCAACGATCCTCTCGGGCCCACCTCATGCTCGCGCACCTCAGGCTGGAGGGACGCGTTCCGCGCCGAGAGGTCGGCGACCATGAAGCAGTCCTCGTTGTGTTCCCGCGTCCGGCCGACGTCGGTCTTGCCGAAGACGGTTACAAGAACTCCGGAGCCTTTAGAGCCGAAGAGCTTCACGAGGGGCAACCCAGGAAGGTGTCCTTGTATTGTCGGTACGCGTCATTGCCGGGATCAAGTGCGATCGCATTTGCTATCCAGCGGCACGCCTCCAGGGGACGATCGTCGTTGTCCTCATCGTATGATTCCGCAATGTAGGAGGCTGCCCGCGCTCTGAGAACAGCGGGCAAACCCTGGTCCCCGTACAGCCGTTCCAGTTCTTGGCGCCCGGATGCTCTGGTCGCGGGGTCACGGATCAGCCTACCGTAGTTGCGAATGCTCTCACCTAGCGCCGCAGTGTCGAGGGGTGTCGGCGACGGCTCTTCAGCTGGTCGTTCGGTTCGCGGCGTACCCGGCTGGGTCACACGCGTCCGTTCGGACTCCCGCTGGCCCGCACGTGGCTGCCCGGCCTCGGTTGGCGTACCAGGATCGCTCTGCAACGGGCGCTGTGCTGTGTCCGGGCTCACAACCCCGGGTCCACCAGCCGTTTCTTGGATGCCTGGTGACTGGTCACCGCCGCCACCCTGGGTCACCACCGCAATGCTTCCACCGGCGATGGCGATCGCGGCGACGGAAGCGACGATGGCCACCACCGGCTTCCGCTTGGCAGGGGGCGCCTCCGGTGAGGGCATCGGTGCCGGCGTGGGCGGGGTGGTGGGCTCAAGGCCGGCGGACACCCGAGTATCGATCAGTTGGCCAGTGACGCCGGTGTTGATGAGTTGGGTCGCGCCCTCGGTGTCCGCGGGAACGGTTACAGCGGCCCCGCGGACGGCATCCGCCACGTCGCCAGCAAACAGCGCGGCGCTGTTGTAGCGATCGGCGGGCATGCGCTGGAGGCCCCGGTCCATCACGCCCTGGAGGCGTGGCGGCCATTGGGCGTCGGGCGCCACTTCGCTCAGCTTGAGAGGCTGGTCGGTGAGCCGCTTGATCATCGTCTCCTGAGCGGAGTCGGCCTGGAACGGCAGGGCGCCGGTGGCCATCCGGAAGAACACCAGGGCCAGCGAATAGATGTCGCTACGTCCGTCTAGCACATCGCCGGAGAGCTGCTCGGGGCTCATGTACTCCGGGGTGCCAACCACGAGGCCGGTCTTCGTCACCTTCTGACCTTCCTCGCCGGTCATCGCCTTGGCGATCCCGAAGTCGACCACCTTCACCACCTCGCGGCCGTCGCGGTCCTTGGTGACCATGATGTTGTCCGGCTTGAGATCCCGATGGACGATCCCCAAGTCGTGGGCGGCCTGCAGGGCGTCGCCGGTTTGCTGCAGGATGTGCGCGGCCCGGTCCAGTGAAATGGCACCCTCGGTGCGGAGGATGTCGCTCAACGCCCCACCCTCGATGAACTCCATCGCGAGGTAGATCGTGCCGTCCGCTGTCTCGCCAAAGTCGTAGATGGCACAGACGTTCGGGTGATTGATCCGCGCGGCGTTGGCCGCTTCTCGATTGAAGCGGGCGATGGCTTCTGGGTCGCTGGCCATCGACTGCGCCATGACCTTGACGGCGCTCTTGCGGCGCATCTTGACGTGCTCACCGAGGTACACGGCACCCATGCCGCCCTCGCCGAGCTTCTTCTCGATGTGGTAGCGATCGGCGATGACGCTCCCTACGAGGTCTGCCCCAGCGGCAGAGCGCAGCGTAGAGCCGTCTCTGGGGCAGAACTTGGTGTCGTCAGACCATTCAGCACCGCAGACGGTACAGGTCTTCACGCCTTCCCTATCCGGAGCATCTTGTCGCCCACAAGAAAGCGGGATCCCACCCTCAGTTCGACATCGCCGCGGATGGCCAGCGCCACTCCGTTGCGGCTGCCGGCGTCCACCATCACGAAATCGGCGTCCTCAGACTGGATCTCCGCGTGATAGCCGCTCATCGACGGATCGTAGGGAAACACCCAGTCGCCCTGTTCCCGGCCGATGCGCACGTTTCGGCCGGGGGACAGGTGCACCATGTCGCGCTCCGATCCGTCGCTGCGGATCTGGGTCACGCACGCAATATCAGCGCTCGGCACCAGGCTCCCCATACGGCGCGTGGCATCCCGCTCGGGAGGGTGCGGGCCCGGGTACCCCAACCGGCGGTACAGCAGGAGCTGCGAGCCCACCAGTATGCGATCGCCGTCTACCAGTCGGTGAGGCTCGGTTATGAACAACCACGTGCCATTGCGACTGCCGAGATCCCGTGCCCAGATCTGGCCCTCGCGCACCGTGAGCTTGACGTGGAGCGGCGACATGAACACGTCTTCTGAGAACTGCAAATCCGCACCCTCACGCCCGATGTGGGTCTCGCCCTGGGCGATCGGGTAGCGGCCCACCGCCTTCCCGGTTTCGTCAAGCAGATCCAGGACGTACGGTGACGGCGGCGCCTTCTTGGCGGCGACGGCTGAGGGGTGGGACACCCGCGGGGCCGCGACGAGGTCCAGGCCGCAGGCAGGGCAGTACCTGGCCCCTTCACGGGCCGACGTGCCGCAACGTGGGCATGCCGGGCCTGCCGCCTCCGCCGTTGCCCGCTTCCCGCACGACGGACAAAAGGGCATGCCCCCGACCATCACCCCGCCGCATGACGGACATTTCCCACTCCCGGATGGGCGCGGCCCGGTGGCGGACGTTCCGGACCTGTCGGCGGGGCCGGTCAGGGCGCTCCCTCCCTGTCGTCTGCGTGGGTCGGTTTCTTCGTCGTTCTCGTCACGAACGGGAGGTACATGGCCCCGTTCCCGGCCGAATAGGCCAAACATGATGGAGCGTCAGCCACGTCTGGTGAGATGCTGTGGCGGTGAGCCAATCTACACCCCGTAAAAAACGCGGTCAACCAGAGCAGATTGGCGTAGTGCGTTGATACTGTGTAGGTTCCGCCACCATGCCGCGTAGTAGTCCGGCCATCCGTCTTCGCCTCGCCGGACGGTGTACTGGAGCGTGTGCCGGAGGTGCCGCGGCCGCCGCACGGCCCCATTCACCGGGCGCCTCAGCCTGCCGCTCCACCCCCCCGAACGCCGGACCGCTCCAGGGGGGCTAGTGTGCCCACCCAATTGCCGCGGGGAACGAGGGTGCCGGTGTGACAGGGTGCGACTGTTGAGCGGCCTGCTCGTGCGTGCTGCGTATGTGGCCTGTGGCCTCGCACTGGCCACGTGTAGTGCTAGCGCGCAGATCGATCCCAGCGGTCCATGGCGCACCTGGCGCACGGAACACTTCCGGATCCACGCCCAGGCCCAGCTGTCCGAGGCGGCCCTGGAGGCCGCTCGGGAGGCGGAGCGCGCCTACACGCTCCTCGCTGGCGAGCTCCGTGCGCCGCGTGGCGTCATCGATTTGGTCGTGGCTGACAACGTCGATCTTGCCAACGGGATTGCGAACATCGTTCCCTCGAATCGACTGACCGTGTATGTGGCGCCGCCGATCAGCTCCAGGACGCTCACCTACTATGACGGCTGGCTGCGGATGGTCATCATCCACGAGCTGACCCACATCTTCCACCTGGATCGTGCCGACGGGGTGTGGAGTGTGCTGCGGGGAGTGTTCGGCCGCGTGCCGGGCCTGTTCCCCAACGCCTATCAACCCTCCTGGGTGGCGGAGGGGCTCGCGACGTACTACGAGTCCAGGTTCACCGCAGCCGGGCGGGTTCGCGGGGCCTTCCACCGCCAGCTTCTGGCGGCGGCCGCCCGTGGGGACGACTGGCCCAGCGATGCCGATGCCACCGTGGTGAGTCCGAAATGGCCTGCTGGCATCCGACCGTATGCATGGGGTACTGAGTTCTTCGTGCAGCAGAGCCAGCTACATGGGGACTCCGTAGTGCCCCGGTTCGTGGATGGCACCTCACGCCAGCTTTGGCCCATTGCCATCTCCGGGCCGATGCGACGGGCCGGGGGTGAAGGTGTCGCCCAGGGATGGTACCGCCTCCACCGGCGGGCTTTGACCGACGGGGCGGCCGGTGACAGCGACCAGGTCGTGCTGGACCGCGGCCTGAGGAGCGAGCCTCACCCGAGAATCTCACCCGACGGCCGGGTGCTGGCCTACGTGCGCAACGACGGAAGGCGCTCGCCGGAGGTGGTCGTCCGTTCGCTAGCGTCTCGTGCGGTGGTTGCCAGGCATCGGGTGAACGGCGCACCGGAGATAGACTGGGTGGAGGACGTGCTGTACGTGGCGCAACCTGAATTCACCTCCCCATTCGACATCGTCAGTGACCTCTATAGGTGGCAGCCCGGCGGGGCGTGGGAGCGTGTGACGAGGGGCGCCAGGTTGACCCAGCCCTTTGCCGGGCCCGGCGTGGCAGCGGCCGCGGTCGATCTGGGGACCAGGGCCCGCGGGGTGCTAGTGCTGGGCGACACGGGCCTGACCGAACTCGACCTGCCATCGGCGGACGCCTGGGGGCGAATGGTGATCTCCCCTGATGGGGCGTGGGTGGGTGCTGCCCGGCACCTCGACGGTCGCTGGGACATTGTCGCGTGGCCGGCCGGTGCGCCGGAGCGGATGAGGCGTGTGAGCGACGACGGGGCACTCGATGAAGACCCTGCATGGTCGCCAGATGGAGAGATGCTCCTCTTCACCTCTGAGCGTTCGGGGTTCCCTCAGATCTACGCGTACGGGCTTCGAGACGGCCGTGTAGTTCGCCTCACGAGCGAAGCCACCGGCGCCCGGGAGCCGGCGATCACCCGGGAGGGAACGCTCGTCTACGCAACCGTGCTCGCGGACGGGTTCGCGGTGGTGCAATCCCAAGTCGAGGGGACCGCTGCTGTGGACCGACCGATGCCGCCGCCGGCACCATTCCAGCCTGCGGCAGATATCCCTGTAGAGATGGGTACGTATCAGCCCTGGGCGGCACTGCGGCCCCACTTCTGGATGCCGTTGATCCATCACGAGGGGAAGTCTGGCACCTTTGTCGGCGCGAGCACGGGGGGCGAGGATCCCATCGGCCGGACCCGCTACCTGGTGGCGGCTGCAGGGGCATTCACCCCGTTTCGGGGGGAAGCCGTCGTAGCGGTGGAGCACACCCGATGGAAACGGGCCAGCCTGGATGTGGGCGCCGCGGTTCGCTGGGATCACGTGACTGAGTTCAGGACCGAGGACACGGTGGTGACCCTCGGCGAACGCGAGCGTCGGGCGGGGTTGGGTCTCAACCTGCGCTGGCGGCGCTGGCGCAGCGCGTTATTCACCCGGGTGAGTGGGGAGCTCGAGCAGACGGACTACTTCAACGACGACGCAGGCGGCGTTCCAGTAATCTCGTCGCCGACCTTTCTGACTGCCGCGTTGGCTGCCCGGGCGGAGTACGCCTCGCGTCCGGCGCTCGCGATCTCCAGGGAGAACGGCCTGGTGCTGGATGGAGTCGTGCGCCAGCGGTGGGCCATAGCCGATCCAGGATGGTCCCATGAGCTCCGTGGCGGCATCAGCGGGTTCGTTGCCGTTCCGCTTCCCGGGTTTGCCCATTGGGTGCTGGCGGGTCGCGTGGTGGCCGGTCGCACCGGCGGTCCGACACCGGACTTCTTCGAGATAGGGGGTGAGTCGGGGGACGCCTTCGAGTTCGTGCCTGGCTACTTTCTGGGTACGGGACGCCGTACGTTTCCCCTCAGAGGGTATCCCCGCACTGGCGGCTTCACTCGGGCGTTCGTCGCAATTGGAGAACTTCGCATCCCCCTGGCGCTGTTAGGAAGGGGACTATGGAAGCTACCGCTGGTGCTCGATCGCCTGTCACTGTCCGTCTTCGGAGAGGTGGGTGGTGGGTGGAACGAAGGCGAGTCGCCATCGCTGACGGCGTATCGCGATGTGGGAATCGAAGCGGTGTTTGATCTGGGCCTCGGCTACGACTTCCCGTTGCGAACGCGAATCGGTAGCGCGGTGGCTCTCGGGGGTGTGCCCGGGACGGACCGGGGAGACCTGCGGTTCTACCTGGCGTTCGGGTCTTCGTTCTAGTGTGGTGTATCAGAAGTTCGTTCGCTGACGGTGCACGCCGGTGTCACGGCCGCGGATGGTTGTCTGGACGCGGATCGGCCTGTGGGCGGGGGAGGTGACTATTCGCCGAGGCCGATCCGCGTTCGCTGGTCGATCAGTCCGCGGCTGAACGGCTCCTTTCGGACCGGGTATAACCCCCTGTGATGTTGCGCACGGCGTCCCTTACTTCCCTCGGGTTAATTGCATCCGTGACTGCGGTTGCTCAGACCCCCGCTCAGCGCGACTCCATTGAGCGCTTCCGAGAGGCTGTCGCGGCTCTGACGGATGCCGACACGCTCAGGGCGCTGGAGTCGGCTATGATCGACCGCGCCCGGGTCGATCGTGACAATGCCCTGCTACACGTACAACTCGGGTTTCTCGCCCTGCGGCTTGGCGACGTAACGGGGAACAGGCAGCATTACGATGACGCGGGCTCTGAGTTCGAGTGGGCTGGCGAGCTGGAGCCCACCTGGCCGTTCGCGTGGTACGGACTCGGTCTCGCGGAGCTGGCATTGGGCGAGGTTTCGATTATCGCGCTGGAGAACATCCGGCAGGCCTTGGGGAAAGACTTCCTCTCAAAGGCGGCCGCGGCATTCGGACGCGCGGCGGAAGTCGATCCGGCGTTCGCCGATGCGGTTGTCGATCTCGCGGAGACGGCGATGCGTCAGCGTGTTCGGCCGCAGCTCACAGTCGCCCACGAAGCGGTGCGGAAAGCCGCGGCCACCGAGGCAGGTGACGTGCCTGCAGTTCAGTTGGCACGGGGTCGGCTGGAGCGGACAATGGGCGAAGGAGACTCGGCGCTTGCGGCGTTCGAAGAGTATTTGGAGCTCGGAGGCGACTCGGGAGTTGGATATCTCGAGATGGCGCGAACGCAGTTCTTCCTGCGGTATCTGCGGGAGGCTGAAGCCACGTACTTTGCCGGTGCTGGGCTTGCACACACTAGGGAAGGCGTCGGCATGTACCGGGAGGACCTCAGCTGGGCTGCCACCCCCGAAGAGCTGGCGGCCTTCGACAGTGTGACCGTTGCCCAGCGCGCCGACTGGCTTCGCCGGTTCTGGCTGCGGCGCGATGTGGCTGACGCACGGCATCCCGGCGAGCGGCTCGCCGAGCACTATCGACGGTACTTCTACGCGCTGCGTAACTATCGGCTGGTGAGCCGGCATCGGCGCTACGACGTGGTGCATCCCTACCGAAACGAGCAGCAGGTGTTCGACGACCGTGGGATCATCTATATGCGGCACGGGGAGCCGAGTCGTCGTGCGGTGCACAATGCGCCGGGCGTCAATCCGAATGAGTCGTGGCTGTACGAGCGGCCCGAGGGCAGCCTCATCTTTCACTTCGCTGCGCGGGACGATGTCCAGGACTACAAGCTCGTTGAGAGCCTGGTCGACGTGTTCGGGCTGGACACGGCTATCGCCCTGCAAACCAGTCACGACCGGACCCCGGGGTTCGTGGGGGAGCTGTTCGCGTCCCGGCTCGGGTTGGATCCGGTGTACCAGCGACTTGCCAGCATGCCATTTGTGGGGCGGGCGAGTGCGCTTGCGGCGGAGCGGCGGGCGGGCGATCGGGCGATCGATGTCGGTACCACCACCGACAGCCACCTCCTGCGGTTCGAGACCTCGCTCGGCGCGGTGGTTCGGCGCTACGTGGTGGGTGATTCGGCGGGAGGCGGCGGCCGGCTGCTCGTGGTGTATGCGATCCCTGGTGGTGCCCTTGAGGCGGACCAGACGGAAGATCGGGTGGCGTACCCCGTTCAGATCCGACTGTTGGCGGCGACCGCGGACGACAGCGCGGCAGGGTTTGTCGACACAGTCCGGGTGTGGACCGCCCAGCGGCCGCTGGAGCCGGACCAGCACTTGAGCGGTTATCTCACGCTGCCCGTGGCCGCAGGCGACTACACCATGCGGATCGTGCTGGGGCAGCCATGGCGCAACGCGGGTGAGCTTCACACGGACACCGTCGTCGTGCCCGACTTTTCCGCCCCGGGGCTCACCATCAGCGATCTGATCATTGGCCGCCACGGTTCTGGCCTCACCTGGGTGGTGGGCGGCGACACCGTGGCGCTCAGCCCCTTGCCGAGCTTCCCGGTGGAGGCGCGGCTCCGGGTCTACTATGAGCTGCATGGGCTGACGAAGGACGCTCCCTACCGCGCCCGGCTCGAGGTGGCGAGGCAGCGCGGTGGCGGTCCTCCCATCACCCTCACCTTCGATGGCGTTGCGACCGGTAGGGTCACCCGTGTCTCGCACACCGTGGACATCAGCGGCCTGAGGCCAGGCCGGTACCGACTGCGGGTGACGGTGGAGGACATCGCGAGGAACCTGCGCGTCGAGCGAGAGGCGGTGCTGGACGCAGTGGGTTCCTAGTGGCTTGACACTCGGGAAGACAGGGCCGTAGGTTGCCCTGTCCAGGGGTAATCGGATGTTCTGTTCGCGTTGCGGTACCGAAGTCGACAATCAGGCGAAGTTCTGCCCATCGTGTGGCCTTGATCTCGCCACCACGACGCCGTTGGCCGCCGTCCAGCCGGAGAAGACCGAGGACAGCGAGATCGACGCGGTCCGTGAAGCGCTACAGGACGAGTGGGAGATCTACCGCGAGCTGGGTCGTGGGGGCATGGCCATCGTGTTCAAGGCCCGCGACCGGCACCTGGACCGCGACGTCGCCATCAAGGTCCTGCCGTTCTCCTTAGCATTCGACAAGGAGTTCGTCGAGCGGTTCCAGCGCGAAGCACGGACGGCTGCGAAGCTCGAGCATCCCCACATCATTCCGATATATCGGGTTGGCAAGTCCGGTCGCGTCATCTACTTCGTGATGAAGTTCCTGCGCGGCGGCTCACTGTCAGAGAAGCTGGATCAGGGTGGAGCGATCCCACCGGGGGACATCCGCCGCCTCCTCGCCGAGACCTCCGGCGCCCTGGGCTACGCCCACAAACACGGCATCGTGCACCGGGACATCAAGCCCGACAACATCATGTTCGACGAGGTCGGCCACGCCGTCGTCACCGACTTCGGCATCGCCAAGGCGGCGACGGGCACACGGCTCACCGGCACCGGCATGTCCATTGGGACTCCCCACTACATGAGCCCCGAACAAGCCCGAGCCCAGAAGCTGGACGGTCGCAGCGACATCTACTCCCTGGGTGTCGTGGCGTATCAGTGTCTCGTGGGCCACGTGCCGTTCGACGGGGAAGACGCGTTCTCCATCGGCTACAAGCACATCATGGAGGAGCTGCCCACTCCGCCACTTCCGTCCGGCGAGCACCGGGAGGTCTATCAGATCATCAAGCGGATGATGGCGAAGGGACCCGAGGATCGGTTCCAGTCGGCCGACGATCTGGTCACGGCGCTGCAGGGTAAGGTACCGATCACGGCCCCCACACCGGTGACCACATCGTCGGATGTCCCTACCACGGTCATGCCGTCGGCCGAAACCGCGGCGCAGGCACCGCCGCCAGGGGTGAGACCCAGTACACCCACTACGCCGATCCCCCGGGCCGAGCCGCTGCCCGCGCCGAAGAGGGAGAAGAAACGCAGCGGCATGCTCGTAGGCATGCTGCTGATCCTCATTCTGGGTGGCGGGGGCGCCGGGGGCTATTGGTACTTCGTGATGGGAGCCGAGTGGCCACCCACATTCTCCCGCACGGAGCAACCTGCCGTCACGCCGGCGGAGTCCACCCTCGTCGATGACACGCTGCAGGTAGCCGCGGGCGACTCCGCAGCCGCCGCTGCGGCGGATTCCGTCCCGGCCGCGGCTGGCGATACGGCTGACACGGCTGCGGCAGCCGCGGTGACGACACCGCCCGTGCGGGAGCTTCCTAATTACGGCGTAATCCGGTTGAGGGGCGCCCCGCGCTTCGCCACGGTGTCCGTAGATGGCGAGCGGGTGGAAGGCAACATGAAGACGGTTGACCCGGGTTCCCGAGTGGTCAGCGCGCGGCTCACAGGGTACGAGGACTTCCGAAGAACAGTGGTGGTAAAGCGGGGCGACACGCTCACCGTGACGATCAACATGACGCCCATTGTGGTCGACTACTGCACGGATCCGGGGGATAGCTACAACCAGGACGGGAGCTGCTACGACGTACGGCCCAGCGCCACCGCGGCCCCGATCGTCCCCATTCCGCCCCAGGTTCAGGAACCGGTCCAGCCAGTCCAGCTGTGGGTGAGAGTAAAGGCAGACGGAACGGCGGAAAGGATCCAGTGGATTCGCACCTCGGAACCCCGGTTCACCAGTGCTGCGGGGCGTTTCGCCATGCAGATGCAGTACACGCCGGCAACCAAGGACGGCAATCCGGTGGACGCGTGGTTCAAGCTCACGCTGCAGGGCCGGCGGCAGTAGCGTTCCTCACTCAGTGATTCATCCCAGCGCGTTTATCGCCCCGGGGGCGGTCATCCTCGGGGATGTGTCACTTGGCAAGGACGCCAGTGTGTGGTACAACGCGGTGGTCCGAGGCGATATGGCGCCCATCTCCATCGGAGACGAGACCAATATCCAGGACCTTTCCGTGGTGCACGTGGACGAGGGGGTTCCCTGTACCATCGGCCACCGGGTGGTGGTGGGCCATCGGGCGATACTCCACGGCTGTACCGTGGAGGGTGAGTGTCTCATCGGGATGGGTGCGATTCTCCTGAATGGGGTGCGGGTGGGCGCCGGGTCGGTGATTGGAGCCGGGGCCGTGCTGACGGAAGGGATGGAGGTGCCGGTGGGCTCGCTGGTGCTGGGCGTGCCGGGGCAGGTGGTTCGGGGGGTCGGTCCGGAGTTCAGGGAGAGTATCCGTGAGAACTGCCGGCAGTACGTGGAGCAGGCACGCCGCCATCGCCAGGGTGTGGTGCTAAGGCACCCGGGGAAGGTCATGACAAGTATGTGATGTGCAAAACGAGGAGGTCCCGTGTAGTGCCGGTCTCTGCTACCACTTGCGTGCCGGACCCTTCGCTTCTACCTTGACGACCCGCGCCGTCGAATTCCGGCCGCAGATCTCATCGAATCGATTAGCTTTAACAGTTGGACCAACTTCAGCAGCTCGAGGTGGAGCAGCTATGGCCGTTGCGGGAGGTTCGGACGGGTCGATGAAGCCACAGCTCAGTGAGAACGCCATCACGGTCCTCAGGCGCCGGTACTTGGTGAAGGACGACCAGGGTGAGCCGGTGGAGGAGGCGGAGGACCTGTTCTGGCGCGTTGCGCGCACCATCGCAGCAGCCGATGCCAAGTATGGGGCGAGCCCGGGAGCGGTGGACGCGGTGGCGGAGACGTTCTACGAGCTCATGGCCACCCGCGTTTGGATGCCCAACAGTCCGACCCTCATGAACGCAGGTCGGCCACTGGGGCAGCTATCCGCCTGCTTCGTGCTGCCGGTGGATGATGCCCTCTCCAACGGGAAGAGCGGGATCTACGACACGCTCCGCAACATGGCGCTGGTGCATCAGTCCGGTGGCGGGACCGGCTTCAGCTTCTCCCGGCTGCGGCCCAAGAACGACGTGGTCCGCTCGACCATGGGTGTGGCGTCCGGTCCGGTATCGTTCATGTCCCTGTACGACGCCTCAACCGAGGTGGTAAAGCAAGGTGGGACACGCCGCGGGGCCAATATGGGCATCCTGCGGGTCGACCACCCGGATATCCTGGAGTTCATCACCTGCAAAGACGACGTCACCAAGATCACCAACTTCAACATCTCGGTGGCGGTGACCGATGCCTTCATGCAGGCCGTGGAAGAGGGGAGCGAGTACGATCTGGTGCACCCCCGCACGGGTAACGTCGTCGGTCGGATGGATGCACGGGAGGTCTTCGACCGGATCGTGCACGGCGCGTGGAAGACGGGAGAGCCGGGTGTGTTCTTCATCGATCGCGCCAACTACTACAACCCGGTCCCGCATCTGGGGAGCTACGAGGCCACCAACCCCTGCGGCGAGCAGCCGCTGCTGCCGTACGACGTCTGCAACCTGGGGTCGATCAACGTCGGCGCATTTGTCGAGAACGGCGACGTTGACTGGGACGAGCTGCGGCGTGCCGTCCATCTGTGTACCCACTTCCTCGAAAACGTCATCGACGTCAACAAGTACCCGCTGCCCCAAATCACCGAGCTGGCCCAGCGGATCCGGCGGGTTGGGCTTGGGGTGATGGGGTGGGCGGACTTCCTCGTGCGCCTGGGCGCGCCGTACGACTCGGAGGAGGCGATCGAGTGGGCACGCCGCCTCATGAAGTTTGTGGACGAAGAATCCAAGGTGGAGAGTGAGCGGCTGGCCGACGAGCGGGGAGTCTTCCCCGAGTGGGAACGCAGCATCTGGGGACCCGACGAGACCTGCGCGCGGGATGCGGAAGGGAAGCGGATCCGGCCGATGCGGCGGCTGCGTAACTGTAACCTCACCACCGTGGCCCCCACCGGCACCATCTCCATCATTGCTGGCTGCTCCTCGGGAATCGAGCCGGTCTTCGCCGTGGCGTTCATGCGTAATCAGGCAGGCATCCTGATGCCGGACGTCAACGAGGATTTCGTGGCCGTCGCGCGGCGTGAGGGGTGGTTCTCGGACGAGCTGATGAAGCGCATCGCGGAGGAGGGTCACATCCGCTTCCCCGAGGTTCCGGAGAAGTGGCAGCGGGTCTTCGTCACCGCACACGACGTGACCCCCGAGTGGCACGTCCGGATGCAGGCGGCGTTCCAGGAGCACACCGACAGCGCCATCAGCAAGACCTGCAACTTCCCGCACGACGCCACCGAGGACTACGTGCGAGAGATTTACGAGCTGGCGTACCGGCTTGGCTGCAAGGGCGTCACGGTGTACCGCGACGGCAGTCGGGACATGCAGGTGCTCTCTACCGGGAGGACGGCTAAGGAAGTGCAGGAGCGGGCGGGGAGTGAGGCAGCCGAGCGCGGCAAGTCACGGGACGACGAGGTTGCGCAGCTCAAGGCTACGATTGCCGAGCTCGAGGCGGAGCTGGCCAGAACGAAGCGGCAGCTGCATGAGGTGGAATCGGAGAACCTGCAGCGTCGCGCCAAGCGGTCCCGCCCGGAACTGCTGAAGGGCACCACCCGTCGCCTGGAGACACCGCTCGGGACGTTGTATGTGACCATAACGGAAGACGACCTTGGCCAGCCATTCGAGATGTTCATGAGTCTCGGCAAGGCAGGTGGTGCGCTAATGGCGGATGTGGAGGCCATCGGCCGTCTGATCTCGCTGGGGCTGCGCTCTGGGATTCCGCTTGCCGAGATCCACCGGCAGCTTCGCATGATCTCATCCGACCGAGCGGTGGGGCTCGGTCCCAACAAAGTGCTGTCGGTGCCGGACGCCGTTGGCATCGCTATCGAGCGGTGGATGCAGGAGAAACATGGCGTCCAGCAGGATCTGCTGGAGGAGGCGTCGGCCCAGAGTGACGCCGTCACGCAGGCGAATCGAGGATCGCTGCCGGGACCCGATGGGACGTTCTTCGAATACCATCACCTCAACGCGGAGCAGCACGCCGGTGCCTGTCCCGACTGCGGCTCGCAGCTGGAGTTCGCGGAAGGGTGCATGAAGTGCCATGTGTGCGGATACAGCGAGTGTGGCTAAGGTGTGAATCAGCACGGGAACACCAGACCGCGTGCAACGACGTCAAGGGGCGCACATCGCGCCCCTTTGCTCTTGTCCGGGGGGAAGAACGGTGGGGCAGGGACTCCATGAAGCTGCTACATTGTAGAGGTTTCGTAGAAGCGACCTTCGAGTCCGTACGTATCTTCACCTGGAGGGGAGACGCCGATCGCGTACGGCGTCACAGACATGGTCAAGCGCTTGTGGGGATTCCTCCGGATCCTACGCAACGAGCGTCGTGAGCTCGGGTGGCGCGGCTTGCTCCGCCGGCGAGGTTGGAGTCTGGTCGTGCTTGTGGTGGCCTTCTATCTTGTTCGAGACCTCTTCCTATACGTCTTGGTGCCGCTGGCGGTGGTCATGGGCCTGAAGCGCTAGGTACGTATGTCGGTAGCGATGGCGGCAAAGAAGTGGGCGCGGGTCAAGCGATCGGGGGCGCATGGCCTCCGCCGGGGAGCATGGTATGCCGTGGTCAACGAGGCCTCGCCCGACTTGGTGGTCGTTGACGTGAATAAGAGGAACGTGCCTGTGCCTCGGGGTCTGGTGGATACGAGCGACGCCACGCCCGACCTTTGGAGCGTCGTGCGGTGGGAGCAATCGGAGCGTGGCGCTCAGCGGGCGAGCGAGGCGAACTACGGCCTCACGTACCTCGTGTGTCCCAGATGTCGCGCCCGCGTGAGGCCGGACTCCGAAGAGGTCACTCGGATGCCGTGTCCCGACTGTGGAGGCGAGTTCGGTATAGACTGGGAAAATCCCTGCTGATCGCAGCCCACTCCGCTCCTCCACCTCCAACGGCAGCACCCCCCCAGCACGGCCCCCCCGGCATGACGGCGCCGCCCCGTACAATCCCGCCACGGCATAGCGGCAGCCCCGCCCCGCGACCTTGCCGTGATGCCGTCATGCCGTGATGCCGTTTCCCCGCCGCCACACCACCGACCCCCCCCGGTCAGTCGTTCTGTGGTTCGTGGCTCATTCCTGGAAGCCGGCAGTCCTCCGACAACGCGACCACCGACTACCCACCACTCAACCGCGGACTGCCGCCTCTGCCGCCCCTCACGCCCCCTCCCGCTTCTCCTGCCCTCCGCCTCTATATTACGCCTCATGTCTCCCGTGACACGAAGACCGACTCCCACCGTGTGGATCGCCGGGGTACCGGTGGGCTCCGGGCATCCCATCGTGGTCCAGTCGATGACCAACACGGATACCACCGACGTGGACGCCACGACGCGGCAGGTGGCGGAGCTCGCGGCCGCTGGCAGCGAGCTCGTGCGGGTGACGGTGAACAACGATGCTGCGGCGGAAGCCGTGCCGGCCATCGCGGCGAGCCTTGCCGATCAGGGGGTCTCCGTGCCCATCATCGGCGATTTCCACTACAACGGGCACCTTCTGCTCACGAGGCATCCGGACTGTGCCGCGACGCTGGCGAAGTACCGTGTCAACCCCGGCAACGTGGGGGCCAAACGACGGGATGAGAACTTCCGCACCATCGTCGAAGTGGCGATCGCCAACGACACACCGATTCGCGTCGGGGTGAACTGGGGATCCCTGGACAAGAACCTCCTCACCGAGCTCATGGAGGAGAACGCCCGGCGGGCCGAGCCCCTGGACGCTCGGGAGGTCACACTGAGCGCGATGGTCGAGAGCGCGCTGCGCTCAGCGGAGCTGGCAGAAGCGGTCGGGCTGCCGCATGACCGTATCATCCTCTCTGCAAAGATGTCGCAGGTACAGGACCTGGTGGACGTGTACCGCAAGCTCGCGCCGCTGTGCGACTATCCCCTGCATCTGGGACTGACGGAAGCCGGGATGGGGACGAAGGGGACCGTGGCCAGCAGCGCGGGGCTCGCCATTCTGCTGCAACAGGGAATCGGCGACACCATCCGGGTCTCACTAACCCCGGAGCCCGAAGGGGACCGGGCGGAAGAGGTTCGGGTCGCGCAGCAGATTCTCCAGTCGATGGGCCTCCGCAGTTTTGCCCCGCAGGTTTCGGCCTGTCCGGGCTGCGGGCGTACCACGAGCACGTTCTTCCAGGAGATGGCCCAGCAGATCCAGACATATCTGCGTGAGCGCATGCCGGTCTGGAAGAAACAGCACCCTGGGGTGGAGGACATGCGCGTCGCCGTGATGGGTTGTGTCGTAAACGGGCCCGGGGAGTCGAAGCACGCCGACATTGGGATCTCGTTGCCTGGATCGTTCGAAGAGCCGAAGGCGCCGGTGTACATAGATGGCGAGCTGGCGGTAACGCTGAAGGGCGATCGCCTGGTTGAAGAGTTCCTGGATATCCTGAGCCAGTACGTCTCTCACAAGTACCCTGTCGAACTGGCGAGCAGGAGATAACCGGCGCAGCGGTTGGCGCGCCGAGACAGCCGCCGCATGAGGCGAGTGGGCCCGCGTCGCTGGTCACTGCTCCTGCTGCTGACGGTGGCGGCTTGCGACCACAGTGAGCCCTTCAAACTCGCCGGCCCCGAACCGCTTGGCCCCTACAGCGACGCCTCCCTGCGGCAGCTCACCTTCAACCGGGGAGACGACCGGGATCCGTCAGGACGTGGCGATCTCGTGGTTTTCAGTCGGCTGGAGCCCGAGCGCAGTGACCAGGATCGGTGTCTGGGGTTCCTGCCCGCTCAGGGCGGCACTCTTCTTCGACTGGTGTGCGCCGGAGGCCCGTGGCCCGACGACCGCACCGACGCCTGGCTGAATCCCATAATCTCGCCGGACGAGACGCGGCTCGCCTACGTGCGGCAGGCGGGACCCGTCGGCGGGCTGGGGCCTAGCGAACGAGCCCTGGTCGTGGCGCCCCTCGGCGCGCCCGCTGAGCCCGAGATAGCGATGGCGGGTGGCTTTCCTCTTCCCGATGGGCGATTCGCCGATGCTGCGCGCCGGCTCACGTGGCGCGACGACCAGACCCTTCGTGCCCTGGTGGGTGCAGAACTGGTCGTCACGCTGCCGGGCGCCGTGCGGGACACCGTGTTCACGCCCTTCACCCTGGTCGATCTGGATGTCGCGAGCGGGACGTTCGAGCCGGCTCCCGGGGTGACGGCCGCCGCCGTCTATGCCAACGCGCCGGATGGTGGGGTCTGGTTCGTGCGGGAAGACGAACGCTCGCTGGCTGAATCGGTGCTGCGGCATGCCAGCCCAGACGGTGGGCCGGTGACGGTGCTGGACACCTTGCCGGGGGAAGTGGTGGATCTCACCAACCTGGAGGGCCAGCCGGTCGTGGTCCTCCGGCTCATCTCCAGTGCGGAGCTTCTCACTGTCGAATCGGGGGTACATATCGTCGATCTGGAGGCGGGACGCGTGGAGAGGGTGGGGTCGGTGGTCGATGTGAGACGGATCTGGGCGATGCCCGGCACAAGGCACCTGCTGTTGGAGCGGCGCTCCCAGTTGGGCCTGCCCTGGTCAGACCTCTGGCTGCTGGAGCTCCCGTGAGGAGCGGGCTGACGCTGAGTGTGTTGGCGCTGGCGCTTGCGCCCGCTGAGGTCGTGGCGCAGACCGCCGGAGCGATCGCGGGGCGGGTGACCGACGCTCAGGCCGGTGTGGCGATCGCCGGGGCCGTCGTTGAGGTGGACCGCGGTCTGTACGGCGCCGTCACGGGTGCGGACGGCGCGTTTCGGGTCCACCAAGTGCGACCTGGCCTGCACCGCGTCACGATCCGAGCTGTGGGCTACCGGCCGTTGGCGCGTGATAGCGTTTTCGTGACCACCGGGCGAACGGTCCTGCTCGACGTGCAGCTGGTGCAGGAGGCGATCCGGTTACCGGGGGTGGTGGTGGAGGCGCCGCCCGATGTGCTGCTCGACCCCCACGTCACGGCCACGGTGCAGCCAATCAGCAGCGAGGAGCTCCGAGAGCTACCGATCACCACCCTGGAGGAGGCCGTAGCCCTGCAGGCGGGAGTGGTGGAGGGCTCGATTCGCGGGGGGCGGGTCGGGCAGGACGTTTTCGTGGTGGACGGATTGACGGTCAAGAATCAGCTGGATGCGTCGTCCGGTGGCGGGGGCCTGAGGATCCCTCCCGTTGCGCTCCAGGAGGCCACGCTGGTCACCAATGGGTTCTCCGCCAGGTACGGGCAGGCGCTCTCAGGACTCCTCACCGCGGTGACCAAGGACGGCGGTCCGCGGCTAGAAGGGTCCGCTGGTCTCGAGACTGATCGCCCCTTGCCGGATGGTTGGGACTACGGCCTTGACCGCTTCGTGGTCTCGGTGGGCGGTCCCGTCGGACTCGGAGGAATGCGCTTCTTCACCGCGCTGGACGCCGAGGCGCGTGTGGACGACGACCCCGTCAACAGCCTCGCTCCGACCGATCCGCTGGACCCCCGCACGGCCCGACCGTGGGTGCTGCCACATAACGCCGGCGAGCGGTATGACGCCCTCGGCAAGCTGACGATCCCCATTGGGGGCCGACAGACATTGCGGCTGCTCGGCGTACTGTCCGCGCGACAGCGGCTGCTGTTTGACCCGGTGCTCAAGTACGTGCCCGACCAGGGTGCCGGCGAGCGGGTTAGCAGCCGGCTCGTGATGGCCCACTTGGAGCGGGTGTCCCGGCCGGATGCTGCGAACACGCTCATCCTCGACCTGCGCGTCGGCTTGTTTGAGAAGCAAGCCATTCGGGCGCCGCTCCTCACGCCTCCGGATTTTCGGTTCGGCGCCTTCAGCGTCGTTCCCCATGAGTTCGCTGGTGAAACCATCGCCCGGGGGCGCGACTCACTGGCTGCCCTGGACGCGATACCGGGGTTCGAGCGGCCCTCGTTCGTCTCGGCATCCCCGTGGGGCGTACCGGCCTTCTTCATGACCGCGTCGCCCAGGGGCGAGCTCGCCTGGAATCGCTTCCGCGAGGGGCGGGTGCGGGTTGACGCGTTTTGGGGCCGGGGACGCGACACGGACATCCGACTCGGCGGAGAGTATGTACGACAGCGGGTCGAGAAGTTCACGCGGCTCGAGGCGTTCCGCTCAGTCGCGGCCGGAGCGCCACCGCCGGCCCTTGCCGTCTTCTCGCCGTTTCAGGCGGCCGGCTATGGCGAGCTGCTGCACCGCCTGAGCGACCTCACGCTCAGCGTCGGCGTTCGTGTCGATGCCTTCAACCCGCGGGCGCCCGTGGATACGGGATCCCTTGCCACGGCCGTAGCTGTCAGCCCCCGGTTCGCGGTCTCCACGTCACTCAAGGGCGCGACGGTGGTGGGAAGCTACGGGCGGTTTGCCCAGCCCCCGGACTTCCAGTACCTGACTGACATCGCGTTCGACGATACCTTGCGCACCGGCCGGTTCCGTCGGGGCAACCCGTCGCTCGGATTCGAGACGAGCACGCAATATGAGTTGCAGGTGCGCTTCCGGCCCACGACCACGACGGGGATCCGCGTTGGAGTGTTCGTCAAGCGACTCGACGGCCTGGTGGCGTCCGTCCCGGTGGGCCTCGAGATAGACAGCGCTGTCTTGGGTAATGCCGACTTCGGAGACGTGCGCGGGCTGGAGCTCACATTGCAGCAGGACTTCGTTGCCGGGATTGGCGCCCGGCTGACCTACGTCCTGCAGAAAGCCGAGGCCACCGCGTCCGACGCGCTTCAGCTGTATCGACGCCTGCGGATCTCACCTGTTGGCGATACGGTCGTCCCAGCCCCCGTCGCGTTCCCCCTCGATTTCGATCGTCGACACAGCGTCATTTTCGTGGGGCGTGCCCGGGTGCCGGAGGGCGCCGGCGCCGTGCTTCGCGGACTCGAGACGGGCGTCGTCGCCCGTTGGAGCTCCGGTCTGCCGTTCAGCCGTACTACCCCCACCGGCGACTCACTCATCGGTCTGCCGAATAGCGACCGCCTCCCGTTCCACTTCCGCGTCGACTTGCTGGTGCGCCGCGTGCTGCACCTCGGCGGGTTGGATCTGGGTTTCTACGTGGATGTACGAAACCTCACGAACCGCCGCAACGTCATTGCGGTGCGGCGGGACACTGGAAGTCCCACGGTGGGTGAGCCGCAGGTGCAAGCTGCCGCGGAGGCGGCGTACGCGGCAAACCCGCAGCCGATCCCGTACGAATCGCAGCGTTACCGCAGCTTTGCCGACATGAACGGCGACGGGCTCATCTCCGGGAGAGATGAGCTGCTTCCCCTATTCGAGGGTGCCGCGCGGGATTTCCTCCAGCCGATCTTCGCGTTCGGGCCGCCGCGGCTGATCCGGATCGGCGCGCAGATCGGGTTCTGATCGCCGGACCGGACGACGCGAGACAACTAACACTGCAGCCGGAATCGGGCCCGAGTTCACGACCCCAAAGTGTCCCAGTCTGAGTGGTTCCCAGGAATGGCGTGCAAGCCGCCCGCACGGAGAATGGCCTCTCCTGGAATCCTGCCGGGCGCCTACACCCCCGTTAGCTGGGTTCAGCTGCCCTCTGTCGCCAGGAGTTCACCGAGCCGGGGGAACTCCCGGAGCGCTGCCTGCACGTAATCATCGTGCGTGAGGAAAAGCTCGGAAGCGGCGTCGGCGCCCCAGCGTACCTGGGCGACCCTAACCGCGAGCCATTGGACCAAAGGCCGTACATGTGCCGGTTCGAGCTGCAGTTCCGGGATATCCAGCTCACGCCGCACTCGCTCGACGAACGTGTCGAGCAGCGCCTCCGACCAGGCCGATTGATGGGCGAGCCATCGGGCGCGCGTGGCGGAGTCCTTGGGCAACGCATTGGCGACGCTATCCGCGACCGACTCGGCTAGACCGAGGCTCATGGCGGCTGTCCACCAAGCAGGTAGCGTGGAGGGTGCGGGGAGCTCGATATCCGGAACGATCCCCGGACCGGCGCGAACTGGTCGCTCGTTGTCGGTGTGATACACCGGGGTGCCAGCCGTGTCACGTGCTGTCCCGCGATGGAATGGCCGCCCGGAAGGCGTAGTGATGCGGGCGGTTGTGAGCCAGACCACGTCCCCGCTCGCCAGCGGGAAGGGGGTCTGCACCAAACCCTTCCCGAAGCTCTGCCGACCCATGACGAGAGCCCGGTCGTGGTCCTGGAGTGCGCCCGTCAGGACTTCTGCGGCGCTGGCGGAGTACCCGTCGATTAGCACGATCAGAGGCAGATCGGGGAAGACCGGCGCGCCCCGAGTGACCTCCGAGGTCACAGCGTCGCGCGTTCTCCCTACGGTTCGGAGGACCACTGTGGATTCGGGGAGGAATAGCGACGCAACTTCCGTGAGGGCACCTACCGATCCGCCTGGGTTCCCGCGCAGGTCGAGGATCAGGCGCTCCGCGCCGACCCTCATCAGGCGCCGGACGGCGTCCTGAACCTGCTCGGCGGAGTTCGGCGCGAGCTGGGCGAGCCATGCGTATCCGGTTGTGGAGTCGGCCAAGTCGGCCCGCCAGACACCCGGTACGTCGAGCCGCCGCCGCCGCACGGCGACGGACACTGTGTCGGGTTGTAGCCGCGCGCCGCGCTCGAGCACGAGTGTTGCCTTGGAACCCTCGGCGCCCGTGAGCCAACGCTCAACGTCCATCGGGTCGCGCCCCGCGGTACTCGTATCGTCCACAGCGACAAGGCGGTCGCCGGGGACGATGCCGCTCCGCTCCGCGGGGCTCTGCGGGAGCACTGAGAGCACGATGATCGCCCCGTCCGCTGACTCGAGAACCACACCGACCCCCGCGTACTCCCCCCGCTGTCTGGCCCACCAGGCCGCCCACTCCTCGGCCGTCATGTACCGGCTGTACGGGTCGAGCGCCCTCAGCATGCCGTCGATCGCCGCGCGTACGAGGAAGCCGTAGTCAACGGTGTCCACGTAGTTAGTGCGAACCTGAGCGATCGTCCGGGTGAGCGTCTGCATATGCTCGTACGGCTGCCGCTGTGCTACGGCACGGCCCGGGAGGGTGCCGACAAGGAGGAACGCCACGGTCGCGGCCGCGACGAGGTCCCGATTGCTCGGCATCTGCTGCTCCTAGGGTAGGGGGAGCTTCGAGAGACGTACTTCGGCGTCAGCCCTGTGCTCCGCGTATCGAGACGGCCCAATGGACAGGAATCGCTGGAATGCCCGTCGAGCCTCCGCTGACTGTTCGAGATCCTGCAGTGCGACTCCTAGGTAATACCAAACGAGGGGGTGCACCGGCTTCTGCTCGGTCACGGCGGAAAGGACGGCTGCCGCCTCTTCCGTCTGCCCCGCCCGGTAGAGCGTGAGTGCGAGATCCCGACGCAAGCTCGTGTTGTCGGGGGCGAGGCTCAGCGCCGCCCGGCGCGCGTCCAGCGCGTCGAGCCAACGCTGGTGGTGTTCGTGGATGTCAGCTAGTCGCACATGGGCCATGTAGAGGCTCGGGTCGAACCGGACGGCCTCCTGCAAGAGGTCCATTGCGAAGTTGAGACGTCCGGCGCGGTACTCCAGACAGCCGAGCACGTAGCGGTACTCGGTGGCCTGCAGGAAGCTGGAGGACTCACCCGCATGCTCCTCGCGTCGGGTCGCCCGCTCAAGGAGCAGCTGCATGTCGCGCAGCGCGGCACCGTAGTTCCCGAGCTGCACGGCGGCAAGGGCACGGTACCAGAAAACGCCATCGCCGATCTTGTGCGGTTCATTCGCGTGCGCTGCCAGGAGGTGGGTCAGGTCACGAAACGCCTGGTCGTATTCTCCCTTGTAGAAGTGATCCACCGCGACTTGGAACGGCCCGCGCGCCATGATGAAGAACGTGTACCCGCCCGTCTCGACAGTCACCGGGGTAGCTGGCTCAAGGCCCACCGCGCTCACGATCTGGTGCTCTACGAAGGGGTCGATGAGGACCGCCCGGCGGTACATCTGCTCTCCCCGCGCCATCGCGTTCCGGATCACGTTGGGGTCTCCGGTTCGGCGCTCCTCCTTCGCCAGCTCGTCAAGACGGGCGTGTGGGAGGAACGCCAGCGCCATGTACGCTTCACCGTATTGGGGTTCGATCGCGAGAGCGCGGGTCAGCTCGCGCTCCACATCGTGCCACCGCCTTCGGCTCCAGTAGGCGAGCGCCGCATGATAGTGGGCCACCGGGTCCGTAGAGTCGACTTGAACGCGACTGAGCAACACCTCGTAGCTCGCGGGCAAGGTGACCCGCGGGCCCGCAGTGCACGCGCTGCTCGGGGCTGCAGCGGCGAATCCCAGGAGTAGCAGCTGAATCTTCCGCATGGTCTCGGCCCTCCACCCGGTCAAACCTGACGGCCCCTTCATGTGGTAGAACTCATTGGTGGGCTGCCATCTGCATCAGCCGCGACGCGGGGGTTCGAGATAGGGCGTCGCTAGCCTGAGTCCATCGGTAGGCTTTCATTTTCTGATGTTCTTATTCCGTTCGCCAGCGCCTTCCGGAACATTGCGTGCCCCTTCTGCGACATTGGCGCCACACCCCTGGCGCCTCTGTGAGGCGGAACCCTCGGGTCTCTGGCCTCTTGCCATCACTCGACCTTCATCGGCCACACACTGCAACAACGGCACTGCCGGTCTGCTGATCGCTCACCGCCGGCTGTACCGCACACTGGCGACGGCACGGGTGCCGTCATCCCGCTCCACCGTGCCGTAGGCCCTTCCTTGATGGAAGTCGAGGGGCGTGAACCGGCTGGGAAGCGCGACCTTCGCAGTGAGACGTCCCGACCGGTCGAAGATCTCCCACGTGTAGTGACTCGGTCGGAGACGTGGGAGCTGGGCACGGTAGAAGGGATGATGCGTGTACGTGGAGTCCACGACGCGTACCCACAGCCGTTCCTCATCGTCCAGCCGGATCTCCTCGATACTGTGCATGGTGCGACCGTATTCCTGAGCGCCAACCAGCCCTCGGAGCGTGGCACCGAGGTCCCCGAGTTCGTCGTCCGACAGGCAGGCTGGGGGCTTGTTCGCGGTCCCGACCGGCTGTGGCGTCCACCCGCGACAAGCGCGTCGCACTGTAGCCGCCACCAGGTGCCGCAAGGTGAAGCAGTACTCTACACCCTCCGCGTAGGCGAACCTCCCGGCTCGGCCTACCGTATAAAGCGCCCGCGGGCCAAACGGATAGCGTGGTCCAGTGATGGTCGGAGCGCGAACCCAGGTGATGTCCTCGATTTCAGCTACCACCGTCCCGGTGTCCGCCGTAAGGTCGTACGCTTCTAGTGCGACCGTGTCCGGTGTGCCGTCCGTCCGCACCAAGGTCGGGCGCCAGGCCAGCACCGCCGTATTGTGGAAGACCCGCAACTCCGTGCGCCGGCCAAGGGCACGCTTCCACCCGGTCGGCGACAACCGCTGGGTTCGAATCACCGCCCCGTCCCAGGTGTGCCAGGTGAGGCGGAGTTGGTAGCCGTCGAATACCAGCAACGAGTCGCCCGGCCACGCCGCGACGCCGTGGATCATGGAGTATTCCCCCGGACCTTTTCCTGGCCGGCCGATCGTGCGCGCCGTGCGCGACACCGTATCCACGACCAGCAGGTATCGTCGATCCGCCACGACCAGTTCACCGGTTGGACTCACGACGACCCATGATGGACTGATCAACTCGTCGCCGTCGAACAACACGTGGACGCTGTCCACGATGTTGAGAGGTGGCCAATCTGAATCGTAGGGATTGGTGGTCCACACCACCACCGAGTCTGCGGTAGAGTCAACGGATCCGATCCAGCCCGCCCCACCCCGCACCCCACCCGACGGCGCGCCGCGGCACGCCAGGGCCATGGCTGTCATCACGGTGCATACGGAGGGTAGCTGTCTCAGGGCGCGCATCCGGTATGGGCGGTTCAGGTCCGCCATGACTCAACCTGCTCCAGCTGCAGGTGAGGTGCTCGGGATCGGCTGGAAATCGCCAGCCTCTCCTGGCACATCATTCCTTGGGCGGCACCTCTGTTACGTCAGTCGTCCTTCCACCGAACGTTCCGCACCTTGGCGAGTACTGCTTCTCCCGGATTGAGCGTGATGCCCTTCGGCTCGAGTGGGAAGGGAGGCAGCTCCGCTTCGGTGATCGGACCCGAGACGATCAACTGATACTCCACCCATTGATCGTCGGCAAACTCAAGGCGGACCGGCACTACCATCTTGAAGTCGTCCGGGACGTCGCGCTGCCCGACGCGCATGGACGTCGTGAACTGGCCGTCCTCCGCCTTTTCAACCTTGTGCGAAAACTCATACGTCGGAATCGCCGTCCCGTCGAGCCACTGGTCGAAGAACCACCCCATGTCCATGCCGATGTGTTGTTCGACCACCGCCCTGAAGTCTCCCGTCGAGGCCCTCTTCCCAAGGTAGCGGCCGTAGAAATCCCGCATCATCGCCACGAAGCGGTCGTCGCTGCGCGTCTGAGGATCGAGCATCATGCTGCGCAGCATATGCACGACCCAAGCACCCTTCTGGTAGACGATGAGCTGGTAATCCTCGGGGTGTTCGCTCGACGCAACCCGATGGCCTAGCGCGATCGGACCCGCTTCGGCCGCGCGGTCCATGATGTCGTCGCGCCATTCTCGCAGCATCTTCTCGTATCGATCTCGCTCCAGCAGCACCTTGTCGAAGTAGAGGAGCGCGGCAAACTGGGCCATCCCCTCACTCAGCCAGCGGTCCCGATAGGTCTTGTAATCGACGCCGATGGCCCACCACTGGTGCGCCATCTCGTGCGCCCGGAACAGCTGATCGCGGCCCATGCCACGGTCCTCATGGAACGTGAACCACGAGAGGTGCACGATGCCCGGAAATGCCTCGCCGTGCCCGTAGGGGATCTCGGTTGCATAGAACCGCTCGGTCAGGGGCTGGCCGAACGTCTGCGTGAAGAATGACAGGCTGCTGACGACGTCGGATGCCACCTGCTTCTCCATCCCAGCGCCGGAGAGGAACACGGTCTGGAGCCGAGTCTCTCTGCCCATGCGATCCCGGACCGTCACGCCCAGGCTCCTGTGCGCTTCCGTCGCCATCAGTACCGTGGTTCGGGGAACGCCGGGATAGTCGATCTCGAGGGTCTCGAACTCCCCGATGTTGAATCCGGCATTCCGGATGGGCCGGTCGGTGAGCCGGCGGGCGGTGATGACCTTGTCGGCGGTGTCGGATGACTGGAGGGTCCCGACGCTCACCAGGCTGAGCCGCTCCGGATAGTGGAACGTGAGGTCGAACTTGCCTCTGCTAAGGCTTCCGTGCCGCGGGTACCAGCCGAGCGACGTGCGCAGGTAGTGCCAGTCGTCCTCCTCGTAGATCAGGTCGCCACGGTAGTGCAGCCGCAGCACCCGCTCCTCGCCCGCGACAACGGCGGGCTCGAACCGGACCCACAGCCACGGATTCTCCTTCTTCCAGAAGAACTGCGCCGCTCTTCCGTCACCCCACGTAGCCGAGTCGACCTCGAACTCGGGGAACAGCAAGAACGGCACCCATTGGAACCCTGACACCCTCGGGGTGATCCGAAGCTCAACCGACGCCGAGAAATCGAGGTTCTTGGCTATCCGCGCATCTATCGTGTAGCGCGTGATGTGCACGAGATCCCGGGCACCCTCGGCCAAGTCGGACCCCCGGTCCGCTTGCCGCGGGAATTGACACAGAATCTCGCCGACCTCTCCGGCCCGTCGCGCCTTTGACTTCCGTATGAGCCTCACGGACTCGGCCTCGTAGGGAGTGATCTCGAAGATGATCGGATCGTCTCCACCCTGCCGCGCGTTCGCGTAGAGATAGTGGTCCTCGATGCCGTTGAGAAACGCCGTCAGCATGTCGGTGTGGAACTGCTGCTCACCTTTGTCACTCACGTACTTGAGCGCGTACTCCACGTGCTCCTTCGCGTCCCTGTGCGGTGCCCTGTCCTCGAACGCAAGTTGCGCCTCCAGCTCCTCCATGGTGCCATCCGCGAACATCAACACCAGTCTGTCGAACACCATGTCCAGGGAATCAGTTTTCATGTGGCGCTGTAGCTGGCCGCGCTCCACATGGTCGGGCGGGACGAACGTAAATCGCCCTTTGCCTATGAAGACGACGCCGACCGTGCGCCCGTTCACGGGCGAGAGCTGGTGAATCGTCCCGCTCTCGAGAGTGAACCGTGCCACATCGCGCTCCAGTGTGAGGGCCTGGACGGTGGCGCCCCTGGCAAGCGGCTCGAGGGCCATCAGTTGGTCGAACACAGCCTCATACGAGGCGGCAACCTGAAGGGAGTCATCCGCCGGACGCAATCCGCCGGGGTCGGAACGAGCCGCGAGCTGTGATGGGATTAGCCAGATGATCGCTGAGACGGCGGTAAGCCTGAAGGACAGGCCAGGAATGCTACGCCTCATTTGAACCTCCTCCCCAGCGCCACCGCCCTCAGGCGTCCGGGTGGGGGCCTTCAGGGCGGCCGTGGGACCAACAGGCCAGCGATGCTATCTGCCCTGCTCATGCCGCCGGCTCGGCGGTCTCGGGGTCGGAGGGGCGTGGGACTGAAGCGTCTCTTCGGCAGCGGGATCGCCGTCGCAATCGGCGAGCGGGCAATTGTGCCGTGTTAAACCTGCAGCGAAGCAGCCGGGACCGTTAGGCCCTTTTGGGGGCACGAGGTGCCAGGATTGGGACATTGGCACAGGGTCTGCAGATGAGCGTGGCTGGCTGTCTTGCGAGGGGTCTTGTCGGGTTTTGAGGTCAGCGTAGCCCGGAGGCCGGCGGCTCGGAGCAAGGAGGGCAGGTCCGCTATGCAAGGAACACCTCGTGCTGCGCACACCCGCCTGCGTGGCGGGTGTATCGCAGCTTCATCGTCGCCGCCGATCCGCCCCCATTAGAACCCAAAGAAGATCATGCCCCCACCGCCGCCCATGCGTGGGTTGACGACATTCGCGAACTTGGAGCCGAACCGATAGCTGAAGCTGATGTTGGCGAAATAGTAGAAGGCGGTTTCGAACTGCCGGGTGCGGAGCAGACGTTCTTCCGGAGTCAAGCCGGCTCCCGAAAGGAACAGTTGGTCTTTGATGCGGGATGCCCCGCCGAACATGTGGAAGTTGAGCCCGCGGAACAGGCGAATGGTGAACCCGCCGAACAGGTCGATACGGTGCCTTTCTAGGTCGTGGAGGAATTGAGATGCGTCGAGCGAGGCGTTGATGTCGCCCCAGGGCTGTTGGATGCCGACGCTGACCTGAGCATTGTGTATTGGCCGGACCTCCGAAGTCTTGTCGAATACCGTTACCTCCGTGTAGTTGAACGCTGCCACCCCGACCCGGTATTGGAACGTAAGCTGGCGCCGGGTCGACTCCGCATACGGATAGAGGTTGTACTCGAGCGCTGGGCCCGCTCGGACCGCTAGATCCTGGTTCACGAAGGTGTGCTTCAGCGCCGATGCCCGAATGCCGGCAGCCCAATGGTCGCCAATGCTCCACACGGCCAGCCCCGAGAAGCTGTACCGCTGCTGCTCGTTGACGAACGTGGTGTCCAGCTCCGGAACATCGGTTGCATCCCGGCTATATCGGCCGGAAATGGAGAAGTCGAGCTTGAGGTCCTCGGCCGTACGGTTTGCCGATATCGATCCGTTTCCCGAGAAGTAACGCCACTCGCTCTCACCGTTGAGGTTGCTGCCCACGCGGACCGTAAACACCCACAGGTTCCACGGATCCTCTACCGGGCCGGCCGGAGCTGCGACGGCGGGCGCCTCATACAGGATCCTGAGGCGCTCAGCGATGGGTGTCCCGGCCAGGTAGGGGATGAGCCCTAGTGTTACGGTTCGTACGAGGCCGGCGCGAACCTCCGTCTGTGTGTCCGTGTTGCTCGATACGTATACCAGGGTATCGACCCGCCCCGCGAACTGCTCCAGGCCGATGAAGGTTAGCGTGTGCTCCATTCCCCCGCCGCCGGTGCGCTGTGCCGTGCCCAGGATGTGCAGCTGTGCGTCCTGTCGGTCCCGCATCCAGTTCACGTACGGTATCTCGCGTCGGAAGTGGTCGAAGTCGCAGTGGAAGGTCTGGCAATCCAGGAACACCCGCAGGGCCTCTGTCGCTTGGGCTTGCTGCTGTGCCGGTTCTTGGGCCGCCGTCGCGGTCAGAGGTAGTGCGCACGCAATGCAGGCCGCGCTGAGCCGGAGAGCGTGTCGTTTCATGGGATCCTCGCCTGGTAGCGTCGAGCGGACGTTGTCGGTCCTTGAATGCCCGCGAACGGCCAAACCCCTGGGGCCGTGACGGGCAACGGCTTCCGTGGTCCCGGTCCGGTCGTCGGCGTAGACGGTGGGAGGCGGCGTCACCCGGGCGGCGCGCCGTAGAAGCGATCAGGTGACGCTGGAGAGCTACGTCCGGCGCACTGCCCAAGATGCCCGAGGGGCTATAACACCGGTAGGCCCTTTTGGGGGCACAAGGTGTCGGGATTGGGACATTGGGTGTCCCGAGATCTCAGCCCATCACCGCCGCGGGCCCGACTGAGCGTGTACGCCTGGGTGTGGGCTGCCGCCGAGCGGCTGGCAACCGGACGGTCAGCGCGTAGGGCGGGGTGCTTCACGAACCCTCAACCCGGCCCTCTCACTCACCGTCCGGCTCACCACCAGATTCGGCTTGATCAGCTACCCGGTATACGTCTATCGAGGACTGTCCTTCAAAGGTGGGCTCCTCACGTTGCACGAGGGCCGCCAGCAGAGGTAGCCGGATCGCCAGAGCCCGCACCTGGTGCGCCACTGCCACAGTACCGAGGAACGAGCCGCCGGAGGCGAACACGTCTAATTCCGTGCTGTCCCTCCCCCCACGCAGGGTGGCAATCCACAACCTGCCGAGTTCATCAGACGCGAAAGATGGAATGAGGAAGTGCGGCTTCGGTGCACGCAGGGCCTCGTTCATCATGTCCCGCACTTCTGGTGGTGGGGTGTACCCCGCCTGGGATAGCATGCGCTTGAACGCCGCCTCCATCTCGCGAATCTCGTCAGGCGTTCGCAACTGGCGCTCCACATCAGACCGGCCGAACGTGCGTCTGACAACACCGTCCATATCGATCTCTACGATGCGATACTCGTTCGGCTGGGCGAACACGTAGGTGTGCCAGCCCACGCGGGCCGCTGCGAGATAGGGCGACGGCGCGGGCGAGCCAGGCAACCGGGCCGCGAGGCCCGAATCGGCCCCAAAGACCGTGAAAGCCGGGGCTGCGGTCCCTGTCTCGAGATCAACGTACCCTACTGTGGGGTCTGCCAAGCCTGGTCCCAGGCCCGCCCACATTGCGACGACTCCGTGTCCTTCCCATCCGAGCAGATGAAGCGGAGAGCCCGGCAGACGAACGGAGCGCAGGAACCGGAGGTCGGGTCCGAAATGAGACACGCGGGATAGCAGCACGTCTCCCACCGCGAGTTCGCCCCGCTCGTTGCTCAGCAAGGTCAGGGCACCCCCGAATTCACCCGGACCGCCGCCCTTCCTGCCCACCCGGCGTAGCTCAGTGCCATCCAGATCAAAGATGACCGCTTGCTGATCATCGATGTCGAGGATCGCCAATGTCGAATCGCTGAGCCACGCCATGGCTGGCGCCGCCCTGAAGTCCACAGGACCGACGACGGTGGCACCGGCGCTTCGCAGGGGCTGGAGCAGCACGCTTGTCTGGTCTGTCGCCCGGCTCTCCCTATTCCCCCCATCTCCGTTTCCCGTAAAGCCTAGCGCCGCCACTGCCGCGAGGGAGACCAGCCAACGGCTCACCTCGCGCCTCGGTAGACACATACAGGGGAACATCCTATTCCTCGCAGCTAGTTACCTGGGGAACGACTTGGCAATCTCGCACCCTTTCAGGCAGCCCTCGAACGCGGGCACGCAGTAGCCGCCCCATCCCAGCAGGCCGCAGGCGACAAAGCCGGCCACGCAGGTAGCCTCGCATAGACCGGTCGCCGCCGCCGCCTCAGTGGGCCGAGGGTTGACAGCGGCCAACAACTGAAGCGTGACCGCAACCACAATGACTCGCAAGATCCGCCTCACTGTAACCTCCTTCGTGGAATCGTTGCTCCCTCTCAGCAGGCGGTTAGGAGAAAGCTTTACACGAGAAGATGCATGACGCCTGATAGATACTGCACGCGATCACATCGTTGTACCTCGGCATGCACTCGTAGGCCGTCGCTAGCGTGCAACCCACTAAGCAAAAGTCAATGATGGGGATTGCCTCGCTCCTCTTGACAGGTGTGCTGGCAAGCAGCAACAGCAATGCAGCCGAAACCCTAATGAAGTTCTTGAAACGAGCCATCCGGCCCTCCTTCCGCGCTGTCCCAGCGCAGCTTGAAGTGGAACTCGTGGGTACTAGTCCCCCTCTCTGCTTACGCGCTCCAGCGCGACTTGAGCCAAGGCGGCGGCTTCAGCGTGCAACAGCCCCATGTGGCGAAACCACACTCGGTCGTCTCGGCCGATCACGAGTGTCGTGGGCACGACCCGGGTTCCCAAGGAACTCCAAAGAGCCGTCGGTTCTTCGACCTTGAGCACAGGTATCGGTGCAGGTTCGAAGTACTCCGCCACCGACCCGGTCAGTCTCTGAGGGGTGAGCGCCACGCTCTCGACACCGCGGGACCGGGCTGTGCTCGCCAGCGCAATCCAGCCCTCCTTCTGGGCGTCGCACACCGGACAGTCAGTTCGGAATACCATGACCAGGTAGGCGCCTGAGTCTGCATCGTCGAACAGGCGCGCCCGTGCTGACTGCTCATCCACCACGTTCACGGGGACCACCGCAGGCTGTAGCTCCGGCAGGGATGCGCCTGCCTGCCGGGCGTTGTCGTCCCGAGAAATGAACATCCACACAGCGACAACGAGAGCGCCGAGCGTCGCCACGTCGATCACACGCCCGAGCTGTGCGCGGAGGCTGTGCGGGATTGTCCCAGTCATTGGTGGAGATCCTCAGTCCGCGATCACCGCTTCGTGTCGCTCATGATGACAAACGCCTTTTCCGCCGGGCCGGCCCCAATGAGAATCCGCTTCTGGCCGCCGCGCTCCAGCTGGACCATCTGCAGCGGTGCAATCGGTGATATCTCAGGGGACGGAACCCGGCTCCAGCCCTCGGCGAGGCTTTTCTCGATCACCTGCTGCATCAGCACTGCCGCATCGTCCACATCCTGCCATTGGACCTGCGACAACGATTCCCCCTCATATGTCCACGATGTGACATAGACGGCCACATCCGGTATGAAGGGCGCATCCGCCGGATAGCCGTCGGGTCGCTCTCCCGCCGGCTCCCACAGCGTCATGTTCAGCCCAGCGGGATCGCCACTGCTCGGCTCGACCCGCAGCTCCACGCCGGGTTCCGGGTGCTTGGCGATGCGCAGGCGGCTTCCATCCGGTGCCGTGACCTCCCCTCCCTGGTCTGCGGCTTCCATGACGGCCTTCATGAACACTTGGAACCGCGTGAGCTGCTCTGGTGTCGCGTCCATGGTTCACTTTCCTTTTCGGAGTGACGTACCGACTTCGCCTCCAGCTGCGTGTTTGTGTCGGAAGCGACAGAATGTTCCAGCCAATCTTGGTACGGCCTGATCCACCCTCGTGAATTCGGTTGTTGGATCGGCGACGTCTGCTCCGCTGATCATCGCAGCCATCGTGGCGTTCGGCTCACGGCATGACCGCAGCACTGGCTTGGGTCGCTCTGGCCCTTGCTGGTTGGGCCTTCTTGGAGCTTCGTACGCCACCAAATCTTTTTCGAGGCCTCAACAATTCCTCAACAGGTCGGCCCCTAACTTCAGCAGAGTCGTGCCGCTGGGGGAGTGGGTGCCGCCGCTGTGATGATTCCCGAATCTGCGTCGCGCACATCTGGGCGGCCGTGCAGCGGTGCGACAGGGGTCGCACCGGCGTATCTGCCGCTCTATTAGTGGTATCCGTCGAACCGCTGTGGGCCTCGCCGACCCACCACCGCAGCGACGCCTACAGTAAGTCCTGTAGGCGTCGCCGGCCTGGTTACACCTAATGCGTAACCAGACAGACTGCTTGAACCAGCGGAGTTGGTTGCCCTTACCTTGTAGTAATACGTCGTGCCGCTTGAAAGACCGGTATTCGTGTAGCTGGAATTACTTCCACTGTAAACCCGACTATATGTGCCCGTAGCACTGGTTGATCTATAGAGCTGATAACTCGTGGCCCCCTTGGAAGGATTCCAGTCAATGAACAACGATGATGTTGTCGCTTTCCCTACTGTAAGACCCGTAGGTGTCGGTGGAGCAGTTCCATCTGAAGTGATTGGCGGTTCTGCTATGGGACTGTCCTTACACCCATACAAAGTGGCGAGTCCTAATGCACCGGCCGCCGCAATTGCATGAAGCCCAGTTCTCATTCTCGCGGCCCAACCATGTCTGACCATACTTCTATTCGAGCTCTGTGTGTCTATCAGCTTTTGTTCCGCGGGACGGTCTCGGAATCGACCCCCCCACACAGCCGGCGTCAACACCTGTTGTCATCGGTTCATGACTCCGCCCACCAACTACCGATCCCCTGTTGCCCGTTGGCGGGCCGCCTCCAGCACTTCAGTGGCGTCCGTGAATAGGGAGTTGGGGAGATCCACGCGGTATGCCCTGAGAGTTATCAGGTCGGTAGTGGGATCCCGAGTCAGAGCATAGACCACTCCATTGTCTAGGGTGAAATCTCTCCAGGCGGCCGGGAAGACCGCCTTGGCCAGATAGACTCCGTCCTGGGAAAGAAAATGGAGCGTGGCGTTTCCAGAACCGAATTCATCGGGATTTTGCTCGAGAAGCGCTGCGAGGCGACCGGAGGGATCGAACCGTAGTGGTCCGAAGCGGCACTTCACGCGCCATCTCTCCTCCATGACGATTACGTACTGCTGCTCCAGTTCGGATATGCCCCCGCTGGTGGCCAGCCTGCGTCGCAGCTCAGAAAGGGCACGGTCTCGCTCAGTTTCCGATACTGCCTCAACGGGGAGATCAATCCTACTATCCATCATGAGGCCGCCAGCCCGGTCGAAGACCTGGATCTGGGGAGTCGTCAACCGTAGACGAGCGGCACCCCCCGCCCATGAGAAGAGATCGGGAGCGAGCGTGAGGGTAAACGTGGTTGTCTGTCCCGCTCCGGACTCGCCCGAGAAGACCGTGCGCTCCATGGAGGCCGTCCAGGTACCGGACACGTCCACGGGAGCCGTGTCGTGCAACAGGTTGAGCTCCTCGCAACCGCACAGGGCGGCGGCGACCAAGGCGAGGAGTCCTGTCACGCTCCATCGTTGAAGTGAATGTCGCATGACGCGCTCCCCTGCAAGCAGAAGGTACCGGATTCAATTCCGGCGGCTCTGGGATCGTCGTCGGGGTATGGCGTCCTACGGGGCGTCGTACAGCGGCGGCAGGCCGGGAAGGACCACCGGATTCTGTTGTTGGAACCATCTCCTTACACCGTTCATGAAATCCCATTGAACTGAGTATGAAGTCGGGTGCGCTTCACCATCTGCGACGGAACCGCAGTCCCAGCGCGTGCGACGCACCAAGAACGAGCCGTAACCCGTTGTCACCCTCAGATGAAGCGTACATCGTGACGATGTGACCGACTTCGGCCGGCCGTGAGACCCACGTGACGTCCTGTCACACAGATCGCCTTGGAATTCTCCGTGGCTGGAGCGGCCCTCCCGTCCTACAGCCTGGTGAGATATGTCAGCTTCGCCACCAACCCCCTGTTCGACAGCTGCCAGAGTTCGTTCCCAACCCCCCGCTGCTCCGTCAGCACGATGAAGAGATCGCTTCCGGGCCGATGGATGAAGTTGAGCCGCAGGTTGACGGAGAAGTCCTTGTCCAGGGAGTTGTACTGCAGCAACGCGTTGGTGGTGAACTTGGTGGAGAATGCATAGCCCAATCGGAGTGAGGTGATGTGAGACGTCAACTTCCCGCCCGGCACGTCGACTCGATTCCACTCGTGCGACAGTTCCATTGACACCTGTGGACTCGGCGACAGTCCGACGCTGGGTTCGACGGACCAGAGCGTGCCTCCAAAGAACTGCTCCAAGCCGCCTCGCACACGGCCGACCACTGCCCGTTGGCGGCCGCTGTGGAGGAACAGCCGAAGCGCCCGAGTATCGTATCGTCCGCTTGGTATCGGAATCGAATCGGCCAACATAAAGCCTTCGTCCAACTGCGTCTCCCCAACGTCGAACATGGCCCTAAAGCTATCCCCGGACTCGAACTCGGGGTCCACGGCGAAGCTCACCCCCCAATCCTGCATCCTCCCATCGGTGGTGGAGATGTACTCCCCCTCCACGCTGGTCTCGATGACGCGGATCCCCCAGCGGCCCGGCCGGGGAGAGAGCCGGAACTCCGCTCGGGTCTGGCGAATGTCGCTGCGTGTGATAAAGCCGAGGTCGGCCCGGGCCTGTGACCCGACTGTGAGATGCTGGAGCAATGCTCCCACGAGGTCGGTCGAGTAGTCTGCAGTGACGGAATACGTGTGGTCATTCCCGCCCGCACCGCTGGTGAAGCTCCGGTTGTAGAACCCCTTTACGTTCAATGTGGGATGGGGCCAGAATGAACCGTCCACCGCCGCTACCGTATTTGATCCATCGCCGTTCCGCCGGTCCGTTACCATCAACCCGAGAAAGTTGTTCTCCCCAATGTCCCGTTTTATTCGAGCCACCGAGTGGCCGGTTATCGGCACGTCGCCGGATTCCGCGGTGAGGACGCTCATCAACCCCACGGTCTGGCCACCGACCCTGCCGGTGAGGCGCGCGCCTCCGAGGATCGGTATTTCGCCTTCCCATCCGATTCCAATACGGCGGGAGAAAAAGAGCTGGTATGGCGGAGGACCGAATCCGCCGCGGAACCCCACGTCGAATACCCCCGCGTTCTCGAGAAAGAAGTCCCGCTTCTCGGGATAGAAGAGCGAGAAACGGGTGAGGTTCACCTGCTCGTCGTCCACCTCGACCTGCGCGAAGTCGGTGTTCAACGTCAAATCGAGGACCAACCCCGGTAGGAGCTCCGACTTGAGATCCAGACCGATATCGGTCTGACGCTCGACGGGCGTCTGTCCGTCGGCATCGAGCTCCTGCCGAGTGCCTGCCAGAGCGAAGGGCTTCAGCTCCACGTTGATCCCGTACCGTGGCAGGTTCTCCATGCCAATCAGATGCCCCGCCCGACTCACCCGCTCGAACCCTTCGTTATCCCGCGACCACGACTGCCACAGCACCATCTCGCTCTTGCGCCGGATGGTCCTGTACACGTTGAATCCCCACGGTTCTCCTTGGCCGTCTTCCGGATATCTCAGCGTACGAAATGGAATGGCGAATTCCGCCGACCAGCCCTGGGCGTGCCGGACTGCGGCTGCCTGCCATACCGCCCTCCAGTCCACGTTGATCTCGGCTCCCTCGTCGGTGATGAGGGCCTCGAACTCCGCACCGTTGGGGTTCGTGGCGAACACGAAGGCGTTGCGGCTGTCGTGGAAGGTGTCGAACAGAATAGCTACGGCATCGTCGCCGGCGAACTGGAAGTCGTGCCGGGCCTCCATGATCTGGTCTCTCGCAAGGATTCGGCTTACCACTCGGTCCGGCTCCCGATCGAAGGCCATCACCGCCACGTAAATGTTCCTATCGTCGATCGCGATCCTGACTTCCGTGGCTTCCGTAGCCGGGGCTCCCTCATCGGGTTCCTGCTGCCGGAAATCCCGGATCACCGCTGCCCGCTGCCAGAATGCTTCTTCGATCACACCGTCCAGGTGCAGGGCCTGCCCAGGGGTCAGCCGAAGGGCCTGGATCTGGTCGGCGCGGGAATCCTGAGCCGCCAAGTGGCTCGTGGCACATCCAACAAGTAGAAGAAGAGCGAACGACTGTCTTACCATGTTTCTCAATGTTTCTGCTCTGCACAGCTTGATGTTTGCGTCGTTGAGGCCGCTCGCCGCGAGCGTGTCCACCTCTACAGTCTACGGCCGGGCCGCCCCAGACGTTGAGATGCCGACTGGTCACAGAACTGTCGGAGACGAGCGGCTTGGCCCGGTTGCAACGCTTCGCACATCGTGACAGTTGTATTACGATGCGCTACGAGGCGGAGGGACGTCATCCCGATCTGGCCGCCTCCCTCGGAGGCTCTGCTTTTTCACAAGGTCGTGTTAGGCGTCACCACGCTCTGCGCGAATGGCGAGGATTCTGTTGACATGATGCACGGCATGGTCAGCCTGCATCCGAACCACGGCGCTGACCGGGATCTGCTCAGTTTCCCCGTTCGGCCTCCGGAGTATCACGGAAAGGCGCCACCCGTCAGGCGCTTGTTCCAGGAATTGCGCTATGTGAGCTGTATTGGCCCTGAACAGAGCCAAAGACACATCTAGGGACCGCTCGGCGTAGGTCCAGCGCTCTGCCCATACGTCTTGTGGTAGCGCCCATACCACTCAAGGGTGATTGGTGGCGACTCCAGATCGGGGCTTCACCACCACGGTGCGCCGGAACCCGGAGCCATGCACCAACGCCCCCTGACATGAGATCATCTTGCATATCCGACTGGATGGTTCAGGAACACGTACTGGGTCTCTTTCAGCTCGAGTATTCCTTTGATCCTCTCCTTATCCATGGAGGATCGCGGACGTGTTTTCAAACCGGTCGCGGCACAAGACAGGGAGATATTCTGCGATATGATGCCCGCACCGATAGCTCCCCATTCGTATTTCAATTCGTTCGTTCCTGCTCGGAAGCCATCGGAATCTGATATCAAGACAATCTGAATCGCTGCCTCAGCGGGGGGCGGCGGCGCGGGAGGAGCATCAGTTGTAACAGTGGCATTTCCAGAACCTTCAGGCCTTGGTGCCGGTCTAGGTGGCCGCTGCATCATGATGGCCGATCTGAAATCACCGCCAAGCACAGGGACCAGCTCACGGCTTCTGTAATAGTAGACGGAAGACGCCATTCTTCATGAACACATAAACATCAACATCGTGTGTGCGTTCATCGCTGATGACGCCGTGGTCTTGTTTTCATCAGGACGGTTAAGGCCGTTGGCTGCCCACATCAAGTCCGACAGGTCCTGTATCGCTCCCGATGCTTGAAAACCGTACACCAAAACCACTGGCGGAAAAGCGCACTGATTTCCCTTTATCGTGGTCGCATGGGGTTCTGTGGTTCCGGAGCATCAGCCAGTGCGTTTCTGCAGTACTCGACACATCTTTTCACCTCGGCCACGGCATCTGAATCTTCGGGGATCTCATACTCAAGTTCAATGTCCGCCGGGAACGTGTATTTGTTCCTTTTCATTAGTTGCAGAATCAGCCCGAGCGGCGTATCGCCCTCACCAAACGGCATATTGGGACCGTTGTTCAGCTTACGGTCTTTGATGTGCAGGCTGAGAATGCGTCCGGCTTCGGCATACCTTTCGATGATGGGGATCGGAGACTCGTTCGTCCCGGCGACGTAGTGCCCGACATCGAGATTCATGCCGAGATACTCTCCATGGGAGAAAGGCGCTTCCCAACTCGAGGCGTTGACCTGCGTATGGTTATGAAAGCCGATCATGATCCTGTGCTCAGCGGCAAATGGAGCCAAGAACCTGGCCTTTTCTTCCGATATCTCCGTTGTGATGCCTTTGGCGCCGAGCGTCTTGGCGACATTGAAACAGTAGTTCAGCTCGGCTTGCGACATATTGGGGCCGATATCATTGAACTTGATGATGTGAATGTTGACCCCCGCATCGTTGTACTTTCTCTTGAGCGCCTGGAATCGATCCATCGAGGCGGACGTGCGCCATTCTTTGATCGCCTCGGCTCGCGCTTGACGTGCTGCTCGAAATTGGGCGCGCTGTTCCTCTGTGATCTCCTCACCACGGCGCGGCCACCGTGGTTGTTCAAGAGTTGGGGCTCCTGCAAATTGTTCGGCCGGTTCACCCATGAGCTCAACTGAACTGATGCCGCACTGAATGACGTAGTTCAAAAGGTCATCCGCTGTGCCCGGCATGCTGCGGAAGCTGTAGGTGATCGTGCCTATCTGCACGCCATTGAATCTCGAATCGGGCTTGACTTTTTCCTGACCGAACAGAGAGCGGGGCACGAGAGGTGTTGCCGCCACAGCTGCCGTGTATGCGACAAAATCACGTCTGGTCATATGGCTTTCGATTTGGCTTGGCTCTTCCATGAGTCGTCCCTCTGAGATCTGGTTCTTGCTGCTCTATCCGTTCACAACGATCGTTTCCGGCGACATATCGGCCGTGGACACAGCTCCCGGTTGGGCGAATGCACTAACCTACGTTTTGGGGTGGGAGTGGGCTAGATTGACGTGCGGACGGCTTGAGGAAGCCGCCACCACCCGGATGCTGCGGCCATCAGGGAACTCAATAACCACGCTGAACAGGGGGCTCATGTCCGTGAGCGCCTCCGTGCCATCAGGAAGGCGATAGGTGCTCAGGCCGGTGCCGTGCGTCACCGCCCGCCGTCAAACCTGAAGCCCTCAAGGTCCTTGCGGAGTCCTATTGACGGCTGCCGCCAATGTGGTAGTTCGTCCGCGAGTCTGCAACGGAAAGCGCCAAGCCCAGCGAACCGTCCGCTGAGGCTTGCGGACTCATGTACCGAGGCGCAGGCTATTCTGTCGCTCCCCCAGCCATGTTCTCTTCCGTGGCAAGTTGAAAGGAGTATGAATCATGAGTGGAGGCAAGAAGAAGGAGCACCGAGATAGCGGCAGCCTTTCACGGCGTGAGTTTCTGAGTACGACCGGCACGGCGGCCGCCGCATTCACGATCGTCCCGCGCCATGTGCTGGGCGGAGCCGGTTACCAGGCTCCCAGTGATATGGTCAATGTCGCGGGGATAGGTGTGGGAGCTCAAGGCGGTTTGGACATACAAGGTATAGCTGATCCTGATGTGCCGATTGAAAGGCCGCAGCGTTCCAACACGGGCCAGCCGCTCACTCCAGAGCAGATCGCCGAGCGGGAGGCTAGGCGAGCTGCCTGGCTTGCTCGGCGGGCTGCTGAACGGCAGCGGCCAGGTGTGCAGCGGCAGCAGCCTCAAGAGGAAGCCGGGCCAAGGAAGCTCGCCAACATCTATGCCTTGTGTGATGTAGACACGGAGTTTGCGGCTCATGTCTTCAAGGGCTATCCCAAGGCGAAAGTGTATCAGGACTTCCGCAAGATGCTGGACAATGAGAAGGAGATCGATGCAGTCGTCATCGCCACGCCGGATCATACACACGCTGTTATTGCAGCGTACGCCATGAGAATGGGGAAACATGTATACGTCGAAAAGCCCATGTGCAAGACGGTATACGAATGCCGCAAACTCACTGAGATTGCCAAAGAGATGAACGTGGTGACCCATATGGGAAATCAGGGACACGCAACTGAAGGTAGTCGATTGACAGTTGAATGGATTCAGTCTGGTGCCATCGGTCTTGTTCGAGAAGTGCATCTTTCCACAAACCGACCGATCTGGCCGCAAGGCGACATTCCCCGTCCGGAAGGGGTACCTGTACCCAGCTCGTTGGATTGGGATGTTTGGCTGGGTCCTGGTCCGGAGAAACCCTATCATCCGGACACTTGCCATTTCAACTGGCGTGGTTTGTGGGACTATGGTACCGGTGCTATGGGCGACATGGGTGCGCACATACTCGATGCGGCAGTCTGGGCCCTCAACCTTGGCCTGCCAACCAAGATTCAGGCCAGCTCCACCAGATACAACGAAGAATTCATGCCGCTCGCGGAGATGCTGACCTATGAGTTTCCGGCACGTGGTCACATGCCGCCGGTGAAGCTGACATGGGTTGACGGTGGACTCAGACCTGCTCGCCCGGTGGAATTGGAGGCGGGTCGCCCAGTCGAGGATGCGATCTATCTTGGTGAAAAAGGTGCCATGATGCATAGAAGTCACGGCGCAGAACCGCGAATCATACCCGAAACGGCCATGGAAGGATATGAGCCTCCAGAGCCATGGATACCGCGCACCGGCGATATATACGAGGATTTCATCGATGCAATCAAGAATGGCAAGAAATCTTCAAATGACTTTTCTGTTGCGGGCCATCTAACCGAGATCATGTTGCTAGGGAACCTTGCGGTATTGACGGCAAGTGAGAATACCGTATTGGAGTATGATGGCGTGGAGGGACGGTTCACCAATCTTCCTGAGGCCAATGATCTTCTGCACTATGAATACCGAACTGGTTGGACTCTATGACAGTAGATGAGGAAGAGAAATCATATGATCGCTAGTACGGCCAATTTTCCGTGTCCTTCAAGAGGTGAGGAGAAGAGCAGCTCGGGGCCGTCCATATCAACCACGTAGAGGCTGCCGTCGTCCCCTCCGTGGACCATTGGGGGCACGGCGGTAACGTAGAGGCTCCTGCCACTCCGGCTGACAGCGAGCTCCCTAACGGTCAGCGCATGACCTGCGAGCATCATGCTCGCTGGCCACGCGTTTCTCTGTTCGTACTCGTGTCAACGTCAGGCGCACCATCAAACGACTTCCTTTGAAAACGTCGCACGATCACCGCTCGGGGTTCCGCCGGTTGCCTGGCTGGGGCGATTACCGCTCCCCAGCCCGGCGCGTACCCAAACCATGGTGCGCGTGCCGCTCTCCCAAGAGGTTCGAGCGAACCACGAAGGCGTCGCAAGCCTCGTCCGGCGGCTGGACAGCTCCGAGGCCAAGCGACATACTGCGCAGGGGCGAAAGCAGATTCCTGTCCAGAGGAGGTTGCACATGCGAGGGTCACTCTTCCTGCTGGCTGGACTGTTGACGGCGCTCAGCGCGCTCGGTTGCCGAGGCGCGCGATCATCAACGAGGAACCACCTCAAGATCGGCGCGGAGCGCGGGATCATGCTGCCGCGAACATCGACCCGGAATTCTGCTTCAAGTCGGCGCACGTACCGCCGTACCGAATCTTGCTGAGCGCTCGTGAGCGCCGGTGGGGCGTAGTCCCGAGTGACAATCGTGACGGTATCCCCACGCAGGGACATATTGACGAGCCGGTACTCATGGGTGACGGCGGTCCAGACAAAGCCGCGGGGGTCGAACGTGCGAAGGACTCTGGGTGCGTACGGGAGCGGGAAAGTCATGCTCCCGCGCCGTGGTACATCCAGCTCCGGTGTTGCGATCGGGAGTGTGTCAGTCACGGCGCCCGCCGGGCCCACCCGGAGGAGAGACTCACCGGCACGGCCCTGGCCGGGAAGCACCACCGCATCGTACAGGACTCCTTCTGCGGTGAACCCACCTACCCACGGCAGACGATACAGTGGGGCGTCACGCCGATGCATCTCGAAGTCGTCGCCCTGGATTGCGGCGTACCGGGCATTCTCGGGGTCAACCAGCCAGATTGCGCCGTCGGGTGAAAGGCTCATGCCGACCACCCCTTCGAATTCACCAGGACCTGCCCCGCGGCGCCCGACGCTAGTCACGAAATCACCGTCAGGTCCAAACACCCGGAGTTCTCTGGCGAACCCATCGAAAACATAGATTCGCCCAGCCGTGTCGACCTCGATTGCGGTGATGCGGCCGAAGACGTCGGGACCCTGTCCTTCCGGGGACCCGATCCGGAGCGTTTCCTCGATCCTCCAGCCGGCCTGGCTGTGCCACACCCCAGCGGCAGGGTTCGAGACGAGAACAGCACCACCAGGTAAGCGCTGCACTTCACCAGCCCAGGTCGATTCCTCTGTACTGGCGTCCGATCCGCATGAAACGGTCAACGTGGCAATCAGCACGACAAGCGCGTTGACGATTGCCGTTGGCGGAAGGCCCAACCTGGTCACAAGCTGCTCACCATTCATCATCTCGCACGTACCGATCGCCGCGGCGCACCCGCCTTGCCGCGAGCGCGGCTCGTGCTCCGCGGCGATGCGGTACCTGAGCGCGTATTGCACGCCGAGCTCGTCGCGCTCGGTGGCCCACACATGGTTGTCCCTGAGGATGAGACGCGGCTGCGTTGGGCCGTGCCTCGCCGGAGACGGCCCATGTGCTATTCAGAATGGCGCACGCCCCCAATCTGGCCTGAGGATCTGCCCCTCATCAGGCCGCTGCTGACGCCCAGGAAGTACGACGAGTTGCTACGATCGCTCGAGGCGCGTCGACCGCCTAAGGATTTGCCGGGCCAGCACCCCCGGACGCGCTAGCGGGCGCCTGCTCACCCTTCCAAATCCAGCCAACCGTCTTCACCACATCCACGGCGAGTACCACGAGGGCCAACGAGCCCAGGATCGCCGGGATGAAATACAACTGGTATCCCTGGCCCTCCGGTGCGTAGCGCAGGCCGCCGAACCAGTGGCCTAGCACGGGCGAGCCCAGCCAGGCACCGAGCCAGCCAATCACGACCTTTGAACAGTACGAGGCCAATCCGGGGATCACGTAGTACCTCAGCCCGAAGTGCATGATCGCGGAAACCACGACGCTGACAACGAGCAGGATGAGGAAGCTGATGAAGTCCATTCCTGTCATTTTGGTCCTCCTGTGAGTGTTGCGCGGTGGTCCGGCGGTCTCGTGGTCGGAGCGGCGTGGGAGGCGACGTCTCTTCGAGAGCGGGATCGCCGTCGCCATCGCGGCACGGCGAATGCCCACTAAGGTTCACGCGTTTCGTCGCCTCGCAAGGGTGATCCTGGACAGCGTTTGTCGGAGTTGACGGGTGCACGGGAGAGCGCCGCGCCAAACCTCGCGCATCACCCGATAGGGAATTATGAGATTCAGGATCGGGACAAAGAACCCGCCCCGGCGGGTCGCAGCCCTGTGGCGAGGTGCTACGGCGGGTTTGGGGAGCAGACATGGGCGTGCGTCGGGCGGAGGTAGCCGCGGACCGGTGCGAGGTCTCTCCAGCAGGGACCTTCCACCACTGCGCAGCAACGAGGGATCTCTTCCGGGAGGAAAGGCCTAGTGACGAGTCCAGAGGAAAAGGCCAAGCCCGGCGCTAAGCCCGACCATCTCAAAATCGAGGGGAAGGACTGGAAGCAGGCGGTCAAGAGGGCGCTAGAGAAGGAGGGCCCGAAGGAGGGTTGGCCTAAGGGCGAGGAACCCAAGAGGGACGAATGACCGCGATTCTGAGTCTATTCGTTGCCCTACGGCCGTTCGGTGGGTCCGAAAAATCGTCTAAGAACTAGCTCGAGACTGGTAAAGAAGCGCTTCCTGAGGCTAGCTGAGGTGACAAGCTTGAAGAGGATTAGTGCGTTCAGAACGGCTGCCGCGCCTAAGACGGCAACAGTGACGAACGGATTGTCGAGTAGCCTAGGAGCGACAGCATCGAGAGCGAAGGTCGCCACGAAACTCCAGGGGACGGTTAGCAAGACAACTGGGAGGAATGCAAATGCGTCCTTAACGCTGAACCCCGCCACAAGGAAGAAGATGACGACGGCCAGGTACGTGCCCGCTACCAACACCGCCCATCGCTTGCTATCCGCCATGCGCTATAGTACCTGCGACAGCAACACCCGGGAAAGGTGCTCCACTTTCCGCGCATTTGCGTCAAGTACATACTCCCGTAGAAATTCCTATCGCGATCGGCGACTGTCGATCTACGATTGCTGATCTGCAATCGCCGATCTCCAGCCCACCCCAGCCGTCTCTCGAACCCCGGCGCACTATATGGAAGGTCCGGGCGGCTGGAGCCGCCTTCCACCGCCCTGGACCGGCAGCTGAGGTCTGCCGTCTCCACCAGTTCCGAGGGCTGGCTACGCCAGCCGGGAGGTTGCCATGCGACACCCCTGCAAGCCCAGCGGGCTTGCCTTTCTGCCCCTGATCGTTGCGTTAGTTACGATCACGGGCTGTCAGCCGCCGGACCCGGCGGCCGAACTCAAACCGATCACCGACGCCTATGTCGAAGCGTGGAACAGCGGGAACCTAGACGGCCTGGACGCCATCATGGATCCGCAGTTTGAGAGACGTGTCAGTCCCGCAAGCGGGACAGGCGCTATCGGCATCGACGCCTTGAAAGAGGTCATCGCGGCGTTCCGGACCCAGTTTCCGGATTTCCGCGTGGTGCTCGACGAGGAGATCTTCGCCGCTGACCGAGCCATTGCTCGTTGGACGTTCACCGGAACCAACACCGGCCCAGGGGATTTCCCTCCCACCGGTCGGGCGGTGACGCTGTCGGGAACCTCAATAATCCATCTGAGCGAAGGCCGGATGGTTACCGAGTGGGTTCAATCTGACAATCTCCACTTGTTCCAGCAGCTGGGCTTTACGCTCTCGCCACCGGAGGGAGAAACCGAGTAGCGAGGGAAGCCCTTCCGAGCGTCACGAAGGACCATGGGAATCCCACGGCGCGGGTTGCTGTGGGATTCCTTCACGTCGTGCCCTGTGGTGTCTCCCACTGCGTCGCGGTGCGATAGTCATCGGCTGATCATCTCCAGGGCTTCATGGTAGGAGATATCGAGGTCGGCGAGCAAGGCCCTGATGGCACCGGCAGCGGCGGCACTGGTGGTTGTGAGGCGGCCGAGTCACGTGCCCGCCGGGAAACCGACCAAACCCGCTTCAGTTTCACACTTGCGAGACGTACCCGCAAAGGCACATTGCCGACAATCCGTCGAACCGCCGATGGCCTCGACGGCCCACCGGCGCGGCGCAGCGTGACGACGTGAGCGGCCGGCTGCTGGCCCCACCGGTGACGGGGTCGTATTGTATAGTGTCCCCCCGAGCGAGTGTTGCATGGCGGATGAACGCGAACGCCTCACGGCGGCGCTAGCCGAGCGGTATCGAGTCGAGCGCGAGCTGGGTCGCGGCGGGATGGCGACCGTCTACCTGGCCGAAGACCTGAAGCACCACCGCCACGTCGCTATCAAGGTTCTCAAGCCGGAGCTCGCCGCCGCGCTGGGTCCGGAGCGCTTCCTGCGCGAGATCGAGATCGCCGCCCGGCTCGATCACCCGCACATCCTGCCGCTCTACGACTCGGGCGAAGCGGCTACTTTCCTGTTCTACGTGATGCCCTACGTCGAGGGCGAGTCCTTGCGTGACCGTCTCGATCGCGAAAAGCAGCTTCCCCTGGACGAGGCATTGCAGACCGCGCGTGAAGTGGCGGACGCGCTGTCGTACGCGCACAGCCGCGACGTGATCCACCGGGACATCAAGCCCGAGAACATCATGCTGGCGGGCGGGCATGCGCGCGTCGCGGACTTTGGGATCGCGCGCGCCATCACGGCGGCCGGCGGGGCGCGGCTCACGGAAACCGGACTGGCGATCGGGACGCCGGCATACATGAGCCCTGAGCAGGCTGCGGGGAGCGCAGACCTGGACGGCCGCAGCGATCTCTATAGCCTCGGCTGCGTGCTGTACGAGATGCTGGCGGGCGAGCCGCCCTTCACCGGCCCGACTCTCGAGAACGTGATCCACCAGCACCTCACCGCGGAGCCCCCCAGCATCACCATCGTGAGGCCCGTGGTGCCCGCGTCGGTCGCTGCGGCGCTTACGCGCGTGCTGGCGAAGACGCCGGCCGACCGGTTCAGTCCGGCCGCGCAGTTCGCCGAAGCGCTCGCAGTGAGCGCGGCGGCCGCATCCCACGCCGCGCCGGTGGCGGCCGCACCAGCACCTGTGGCACGGCACTGGACGCGCCGGCCCGGGGTCGTGGCCGCCCTAGCAATCGCCCTCGTGGTCGTCGGCTACCTGGCACTCCGGGCCATTGGCGTGGGACAGACGGCCACGCTCATTTCCACCGGCGCTATAGAAGAGCGCGAGCGGCTCATCCTCGCCGACTTCGAGAACCGCACGTCGGATACGACACAGGGCGCGACGGTCACCGAGCTGATGCGGATCGGCTTGTCTCAGTCCCAGGCCGTGTCGGTCATGGATCCCCTCCAGCTCTCCCGCACGCTCGAGCTCATGCGGCGCGATCCGTCGGAGGGCGTGCCCAGCGCCGTCGCGCTCGAGGCGGCCGAGCGGGAGGGGATGAAGGGCGTGATCACGGGTGAGGTCGTCGCCGTGGGGAGCGGGCTCGCGATCTCGGCTCGGCTCATCACCACCGCAGGCGAGGTACTCGTTGCGGAGACCGAGAACGCCCGGAGCGCGGACGATCTCGTCGCCGCCGTCGATCGGCTCTCGGACCGCCTCCGGGCGCGGTTCGGGGAATCGTTGCGGCTCATTCGCGGCAGCCAGCCGCTGGAGGCGGTCACAACTGGATCGATGCGCGCGCTGCGCGTCTTCTCCCAAGGGCTCCAGGCGTGGAATCAGGGCGACAACGCCCGCGCGCTCCAGTTGCTCAAGGAGGCGATCGCCGAGGACTCGACGTTTGCCATGGCGTGGCGCAAGCTCGCGATCATTCTGTGGAACAACCAGGCGCAACGGTCGCTCGCGGTCGAGGCGGCGACGAGGGCGCACGAGCTGCGCGACCGGCTCACCGCCAGAGAGCGCTACCTCGTCACGGCGGCATACCACACCGTCGTAACCGGCAACCGCGATCAACAGATCAGCGCGTACCGGACCGTGCTCGACATGCACCCCAACGACGCGTACGCGCTCAACAACATCGGTGTCGTGTACAGTCAGCTGCGGGACCCGGAACGCTCCGCGGAGTACTACGCGCGGGCGCTCGGCGTGGACTCGACCCTTCGGTTGCACTACAGCAATCTCTCGGGCGCGCTGGCGCGCCTTCGATTGTTCGACTCAGCGGCGGTGATCGCACGGCGCTTCGAGGAACGCTTCCCGGAGAACCCCGAGGTCAAGCTGGCGTACGTGTTGAACGCGGCATACCGCCAGGATTACGACAGCGCCCGCGTGCTGGTGCAGGCTCTGCTCGACGATCAGCGCGGCACGGTGTGGTGGGAGGCCATCGCCTACGAATGGTGGGGACATCTCGACGCCCTTAGCGGGCGCTTCGAGTCGGCCCAGCGGCTGTGGCGCCGGGCGTTCGGTCTCACCTCCGAGCAGGGGCTGCGGGGTCAGTACCTGCTGCGCATAGCCCGTCGCGCCATCCTCGAGCGCCTCTTGTTGAACGACTCGGTTCGTGCCCTCCGTCTCCTCGATGAAGCGCTGCGGCTCCATCCGCTTGAGGAGCTGGCGCCGCTCGACCGGCCGTACGGCCATCTCGCGGTCGCGTTCGCCGCCGCCGGGGAGACCGATCGCGCCCGAAGCCTGCTCGCCGAGTACGAAGCCACGCCCGAGGCGGACCGGAGCGAGAACGCCATTCTATGGACTCACGGCGCTCGGGGCGTGATCGCACTCGCTGAAGGCCGACCCGAGGAAGCGATCGAGCAGCTGCGGCAGTTCGATGACGGCAACGAGTGCTGGACCTGCGCGTACCCCTGGCTGGCGCGTGCCTACGACCGACTCGGCGTGGAAGACTCGGTGCGAGTGCTGTACGAACGGTTCGCCGAGATTCCATCGGCCGACCTGTGGTACGACGGGGCGCACCTGGCCCACGGCTACATGCGGCTCGGCGAGCTGTACGAGAAACGGGGCGAGCGGGAGAAGGCCGCGCACTACTACGGCCGCTTCGTCAGCCTGTGGGAGCAGGCGGATCCGGCGCTGCAGGACTGGGTCCGCCAGGCCCGTGAGGCCCTCTCGCGCGTGACGGCCGAGGCGAGCGGCACCGACTGATCGTTAGCGCTTCAGCATCGGTCCAAACCACAGGCAGAGCCTCCGGAGCAATCATGTCCCACGAGATGGGAACGTGCCGCGTCGATATCGAGATCGAGAACCCAATGCGCCCCGGGAAGTTGTGCGCGTTGAGGTCAGTGCTGGTGCACACCGGCGCCGAACTCTCCTGGATCCCCGCCGAGTTGCTCGAATCACTCGGCATCGAGCGCTACAGCCGGTGGCGGTTTCGACAAGCGGACGGTACGATCCTGGAGCGATGGACCGGATCCGCGTTTGTGCACCTTGGGGGGAAGCGGGCCACCGATGACGTGGTGTTCGGTGAGCCGGGCGACCTGGCAGTGTTGGGTGCGCGCTCGCTGGAAGGGCTCAATCTGCGCATTGACCCGGTGAGCAGGCGACTGGTGGACGCCGGCCCGGCTCCGGCCGCCGCAACGGCATAGGCGTGACGCGCTCCCTCACTGCGCGCCACTACCGACCCCATGTTCCCGCTCGATCATGACCTCTCGAATGATCACGCGGAGATTCCGGGGCGTCTCGGATGTCGGCACGACGAAATCCCGGTAGTACGTGCCGGTGCCATCTTCGTAGGCATCCCCGATGAACTGTGCGTTGTCGATTCCAAAGGCGACGTGGTCCCCACGGAACGGCCCCATCCGATCCCCGGCGGTGGACCGTGGAGTGACGGAGACCCGGAAGCGCCGATTCGCCCGCCACGTTTGGAGTTATGTCGCTCTAGAGGCGTCGAGCTCAACCCGCCACCGGCTCAGGTGCACTCGCCTCGCGGAACTCGAACCCCTCTATCGACACGGTGTGCTCACCAGTCTCCGGGTCGTGGCGGATGCAGGACTTGGTCGGGTAGAACCCACTCCGCCCGACGGCGGGTGGTGACTTTATGGGGTAGCACGCGTTCGGCAGGCTGAGCATGAACGCACGCGTCAGCATCTCCTCATAGAATATGACTTCGCCATCATACACGCCGAAGATCCAACTGCGCTTCCACTCCTCGCCAGCAAACTCAGGACCCGTCACGTCAATGAGGTGATTCCCCATTGCCGGGACCACCGCATCGACATCTTGAAAATCGGGGCTCATGTAGTTGGGAGGGAGCGGCTTCTTGGCCAACTCGTGCTGGTCGCAGCGAATGAACTCCAGACCACACGGTCCATCCTCCAGCGCAAAGACACTCGCGATCGGCACCATGTAGAAATGGACGTCAAAGTGCGGCACGTCGTAGATGCCGGGTGGGATATGCCCCGCTGGGTTCCAGTTGAACAGTGCCCACTTGAACGGAACATCTGACCGCTTGGACACGGCATCGGGCAACGGGATAACGAACTCATGCGTGGGGATACACTCGCTGTCCACTTCCACCCGACCGTCGCCGTCTCGATCGAAACAGTGATGTTGGTCGGACGGCTCGGTGGGCAGCCCCTCCAACGCGCCGGACGAGTAGACAACCCCGATCGCCGTCGGCAAATCGCCGCCGTCGAACTCGGCATACGTGGACACGGTCCCGTTTCCGAGCTCGATACTCTGACCCACGACGCGTTCCGTGGCCTCACTGCTCGGGCTGCAGCCGACCACGACCACGGATGTAACCACCACGAACAAGCTCGATGCGACAATTGGGAGGGGTCTCATTGTTCTTTACCTCGCTCAGAGTCATCTACAACGCGCACAGCGCTGGCTGCGGAACTGGCGCAAGCATTCAGATAGAGGGCGTCACGCCGGCGCCGGGCGTCGAGGCCATCGGCAGGCCGGACCAACCCGATAAAGATGCTCGGATTACCGTAGGGTGCAAGGGGCGGGCGCTATTCCTTCATAGCAGCGGGCAGAACAACAGAATCCCGTCGCAGGGCAACAAGCCTCGATCTGTCCTTTCCCTTGACCCAACCCCACTCATATCGGTAGTCTATGCGAACGACATATAGATTATCGATAGGAATCGCCATGGGCACCAGCCAGACCGATCTCGTCCGCGGTACCCTCGATATGCTCATATTGAAGACACTCTCCCTCCAACCGATGCACGGGTTGGGGATCTCGCGTCGCATGGCGCAGATCACGGACGGGGCGTTCAAGGTCAAACCCGGTTCGTTGTTCCCGGCGCTCCACCGCCTCGAACAGGAAGGGTGGATCGTAGGCGTGTGGGGCGAGTCGGAGAACAACCGGCGCGCCAAATATTACAAGCTGACGGCCTCAGGTCGTCGCCGGCTCGGGGAAGAGACGCGCAACTGGATGCAGGCGCTCACGGCGATAACCCGAATCCTCGAAACCACCTAGGGGAAGGGCATGCGGGCCTACACGCTACTGGTAAGCACGCTGCGAACACTCTTCCGAAAAAAGGAATTGGATAACGACCTGACGGAAGAGTTGCGGAGCTTCGTGGACATGGTGGCGGACGAGAAGATTCGAGCGGGCGCGAGTCCAGAGGATGCGTACCGCCAGGCCCGGATCGAACTAGGCGGCTTTACGCAGGTGACCGAACGAGTCCGAGAAGGGCGACTCGGGGCAAAGATCGGGACGTTCTTCCAAGATCTGCGATACGCCGCGCGCTCCCTGCGTCGCAGCCCGGGCTTCGCGATCGTGGCCATCCTGACGCTGGGCCTCGGGATAGGCGCCAACACCGCCATCTTCAGCCTGTACAACGCCCTGGTCCTCAGGACACTCCCGGTGCGGAATCCAGAGGAGTTGGTGCAGGTGACGTATGGGGACGGAAGAACGTACTTCACGAACCCGCTCTGGGAAGAGCTGAACTTGCAGCAGGATGCGCTATCGGGTGCGTTCGCCTTTGGGAGCGCCAACTTCAACCTGGCCGACGGCGGCGAGGTGAGGAACGTCCCAGGGTACTGGGTGAGCGGCGACTTCTTTCCTGTCCTCGGCGTCCGCCCCGTGCTAGGCCGCCTGCTTGCGAACAGCGATGACTACCGTGGCTGCCCGGCGGTTGCGGTGGTGAGTTATGGTTTTTGGCAGCGCGAGTTCGGTGGTGCGACCGACGTGGTCGGCACAACGTTGAGGCTGGACGGCAACGCCTTCGAGGTGGTAGGTGTCGTCCATGCTGCGTTCTCTGGTGTGGATGTGGGAACAGCGATTGATGTATACACGCCGATCTGCACAGTACCGGTGATCTTTCGCGGAGACGGGCTGTTGGACCACAGGAGCTATTTGTTCCTCAACGTTCTCGGCCGCCTTGCCCCTGGTCTGACCGCCCTGCAGGCTGGGGCCCGCCTGGCTACGCTTTCGTCGCGCGTATTCGGCGCAACGGTCCCGCAAGACTATGATGCCGAAGCCCAAGCCCGGTACCGCGCATACACGTTTGCAGTGCGGGCAGCCCCGAACGGCGTGTCCGAGTTGCGGGGACGATACCGCGCCGCGCTTCTGGTATTGCTGGCAGTGGTGGGTGTAGTGCTGCTTATCGCCTGCGGCAACGTGGCGAGCCTGTTGCTGGCCCGCGCAACGAGGCGACAACACGAGGTGGCGATCCGGCGAGCGATCGGCTCGGGACGTGGACGGCTCGTCCGGCTACTGGTGACCGAGAGCCTGCTGCTCTCACTCTTGAGCGCTGTCGTCGCCGTCGTTTTCGCACGCTGGGCAAGCATTCTTCTGGTCGGGATGCTCTCCACGCGCAGCAACCTGTGGCTCGATCTCACCCTGGATTTGAGGGTTCTGGGCTTTACGATGGCCGTGGCCACACTCACCGGCGTACTGTTCGGGCTGGCTCCAGCGTGGCGCTCGACAGGTGTCGCACCGCAAGCTGCGCTGCGAACAGCCAGGCAAGCGGTCACCGCTCGGCGCGGTCGGTTCGCGACGGGCAAGCTGCTAGTGATCGCGCAGCTCGCAATGTCGTTGTCTTTGGTCGTGGTTGCCGGCTTGTTGATCGGTACCCTGACACGGCTGCAGAGACTCAACCCGGGTTTCAACCGTGACGGCGTTCTGTTGGTCTCGATTGACAAACGCAATGCGAGGTTCTCACCGGAGGAATCCCGCCAGGTGAATCAGGAACTGCTCACGCGTATGCGTGCCCTGCCTGGCGTTTCATCCGCGAGTGCGTCCCTGCTCACACCGATCAGTGGCAGCTCAGCGAGCACTCTTGTAGAGGTCGATGGGTACACGCCGTCCGTCCGGCAGGACATGCGTGTACGGTTCAACAGAACCAGCGACGCATTCTTCGCGACGCTGGAGACGCCGCTCTTGGCCGGTCGTGACTTCGATTCCCGCGATACCCCGCAGTCTATTCAAGTCGCGGTGATCAACGAGACCATGGCACACAGGTTCTTCTCCGAGTCGCAGCCGCTGGGGCGGCAGTTCCACCAACCGCGGGCTAGTGGTGATGCTCAGGCCTACGAGGTGATTGGCGTGGTCGCGGACACGAAATACCGATCCATCGGGGAAGCGACACAGCTAATTGTGTACTTCCCCCTGAGCCAGGAGGGGGGCTTTCCGGGTCCGGCGCTCCAGTTTCAGGTCCGGACCGATGGCGCACCTACCACTCTCGTCCCGGCGGTGGTCAGCCTGATGGAGGAAGTGCATCCGAGAATCTCCGTTCGGTTCTCGACCTTGGAGGACGACGTGGCGGCATCACTCGCGCAGCCGAGGGTACTTGCCGTGCTTTCCGGGTTCTTCGGTGCCGTCGCCCTGTTGCTCGCGATGATCGGGCTTTACGGAACGCTCTCGTATCGGGTTACCAGCCGGCGCAACGAGATCGGTGTGCGGCTGGCTCTGGGAGCCGCGCGGACGCACGTGCTCGGGATGGTGATCGGCGAGGTCTGTCGCTTGGCAGTCGCGGGTATTGCGCTCGGCGTGGTCGTTGCGCTCGCGAGCACGCGGCTCTTGGCGACGTTCCTCTTCGGCGTGACAGCCACCGATCCAACAACGCTCGTTATGTCGGTAGTGGTGCTCGCAACGGTAGCCGTAGCGGCCGGCGCGCTACCAGCATGGCACGCGACTCGGCTCGATCCCATGGAGGCACTCAGGGAAGAGTAGGCAGGGAGACGCGTCGTTGCACGGCTCGAAGACCACCAGCGAGCCGTCACCCGTTCATACCACACGGGCACCCGTTCATCGGATGCCCCTTCCGTCATCTACGACCATCGCCCCTAGCCCCCCGCCGCCCCCGGTGGTTACCGTACCTGACGCCGAACCAAACAGGAGACTTCAACACGCATGTTGAGAGCGCGTGTGGACGGATTGTGGGAACGTGAGTAACGAGTGCAAACAGGCAGTGGAGCTTCTCTCCGGGGCGCGGCGGGTGGTTGCCTTGACCGGCGCCGGGATGTCGCAGGAATCTGGCGTCCCTACCTTCCGGGATGCGCAAACGGGTCTGTGGGAGCGCTACGACCCCACTGAGCTGGCCACCGCGGCGGCCTTCCAGCAGAACCCGGCCCGGGTGTTCGGCTGGTACCTGTGGCGCTGGCGACTGGTTCAAAGGGTCAGCCCCCACGCCGGACACTACGCGCTGGTAGCGCTGGTCAGGGGGTTCGACGAGCTGGTGGTGGTGACGCAGAACGTGGACGGACTGCATCGACGCGCGGGTAGCCCCGACGTCCTTGAGCTGCACGGCTCCATCGACGCGTTTCGCTGCTTCGACCAGGGACATCCGTACGACCCCGCCGGCCTGGAATCACTGGAGCTACCTGAGAGCGGTGAGGTCCAGCCTCCCGAGTGCCGGGTGTGCGGCAGCCCTGTCCGGCCCGGCGTCGTGTGGTACGGGGAATTCCTGCCTCAGGATGCCCTGGAGCGTGCCTGCCGGGTAGTCGCTGAATGCGATGCGCTCCTGGTCATCGGCACGTCGGCCCTGGTCTATCCCGCCGCCGATCTGCCCAACCTGGGCCTCGCCGGCGGGGCCAGCGTCATCGAGATCAACCCGGAGAGCACCCCCCTCACGCCCCGGGTTCATCTCTGGTGGCCTGAATCGGCCGGGGCAGCGCTTCCCGCCCTCTCCGCGGCCCTGGGCCAGCCTGTGGCGCCGTAAGTGCCCCAGGGTCAAGGGTTTCGCCGCACCAAGATCGTCGCGACCCTGGGACCGGCATCGACTAGCGAGCGAGTGCTCACTGACATCATTCGTGCCGGCGTGGACGTGGTCCGGATCAACAGCTCACACGGCCAGCCCGCCTCCTGGGCGCCGTGGATGGACCAGGTCCGGGAGATCGCGGCTCAGCAGGGCAGGTACGTGGCGATCCTGGTGGACCTCCAGGGGCCCCGCATCAGGGTCGGGGCACTCCCTGAGCCCCTGGAGCTGCTCAAGGGCGCCTCCGTGGTGTTCGCCCCGGAGGGTGAGGCGCAGCCCGGGGAGATCCCCACCACCTACGGGGCGCTGGCCCAGGATCTCCAGCCTGACTCCTGCATTCTGCTGGACGACGGCCTCATCGCCGTGGACGTGACCGGGGTCGCCGAGAATCGGGCCCACGGGGTGGTGCTGCACGGCGGGGTGCTCCGGAGCCACAAGGGGATCAACCTCCCAGGGGTGCAGGTGAGTGCGCCCGCAGTCACCGAGACCGACCGGCGGAGCCTTGCGGTGGCACTGGAGCACGGGGCGGACATGATCGGCGTGTCCTTCGTCCGCCGGGCCGACGACCTGGAGGCGGTGCGGGCCCTGGTTCAGTCCCACGTGCAGGTAGTGGCCAAGATCGAGAAGGCCGCCGCCCTCGATGACCTGGAGCGGATCCTGGAGGCCTCGGACGCCCTCATGGTCGCCCGGGGGGATCTCGGCGTAGAGCTTCCCTATGAGGAGGTCCCCCTGGCGCAGAAGCGGGTCATAGCCCTGGCCAACCGGCGCGCCCGACCGGTGATTACGGCCACCCAGATGCTCGAGTCCATGGTGCACAAGCCACGGCCGACCCGCGCGGAGGCTTCCGACGTTGCCAATGCCATCCTGGATGGCACCGATGCCGTGATGCTCTCGGCTGAGACCGCCGTGGGCGAGTATCCGGTGGAGGCGGTGCAGGCCATGGCCCGGATCATCAGCGAGATGGAACGGTCGGTATCCATTGAACGGCAGCCCCAGCGCCGCCGATCGGACGCGCAGGCGGCGCTGGGCACCCCGACGGTGGCTGACGCCATCGCATTTGCCACCAGCGTGGCGGCCGAGCTGCTGGCGGTGCCGGTCATCGTGTGCTTCACCAAGAGTGGGTTCACTGCCCGGCGGATCGCTGCGCACCGGCCGGCAGTTCCCATCGTGGGACTCTCCACCGAGGTCGCGACCTGCCGCTACCTGTCTCTGGTGTGGGGCACCATACCGCTTCTGGCCGAGCGCGCTCCAACGTATGAGGCGATGCTGGGCAAGGCGCGGGAGCTACTGGCGGCCGAGGGGCTGGTTGAGCCCGGCGATCGGATCGTGGTCACTGCCGGCGTGCCGTTCGATGTTCCTGGCACCACCAACCTGCTCAAGGTCGAGACGATCTAGCGTGGGCGGACCGGCGGGTCGGCGGGTCGGCGGACCGGCGGATCGGCGGTCCGGAGGTCTCGGCGGACTCCGTGGCCTTGAGGTGTGAGGTTCGAGGTTCGAGGTGCGAGGTGATGGAGGGGAGCACCGTTGCCTCCCTGCGGCCCTCGAACCTCAAACCCCGGACCTCGTACCTCGTACTTAGCGTCGTGACCGCCGCTACGTACGCGCCTTTCGGGACCCGCCGATGCGTGCCGAGCAGGCAACGAACTTCTGACTCAGTGGACTAGCGATGCGCCTCATCATTCTTGGTTCAGGAACGTCATTTGGCGTGCCCGTCATCGGGTGCCGCTGCCGGGTCTGCACCTCGGACGATCCCCGCGACCGGCGCACGCGAACGGCAGCCGTGGTGGAAGCCGAAGATGGAAGCCGGCTGCTGATTGACACCCCGCCCGAGCTGCGCCTCCAGCTAGTTCAAGCTGGGGTCGGTACGGTGGACGCCGTGCTGTACACCCACGAGCACGCCGACCACATCCACGGCATCGACGATCTTCGGGCGGTGTCGGTGAGACATGGGCAGCTCCCGGTTTATGGTCCGCCGGAGACGATTGACCTGCTGCTCGATCGGTTCGGCTACATCTTCGATGCCAGCGTGGCGCCGCCGCCTGGCAGTTGCCTCCCGGAGCTCACGCCGATTCCGCTGGAGCCGTACCGCGAGATCACCGTGGCCGGGATGCCGGTGCTGCCGCTCGAGTTCGACCACGGTGGTCCCCGGGTGTTCGGCTACCGGATTGGCGCCCTCGCCTATCTCACCGATGTAAAGGCCGCAGCGGAAGCGGCGCTGCGGGAGTTAGGCGGCGTAAAGGTCCTCGTGGTCAATGCATTGTTCGAGCAACCGCACCCCACCCACCTGTCCATCCCAGAGGCGGTTGAGCTGTCGCATACCGTCAGTGCCGAGCGCACGTACCTGACCCATCTCACCCACCGGTACTCCCACGCCGACCTCGAGGCGCGGCTTCCTGCAGGCGTGTCGCCGGCGTATGACGGCTTGGCCGTGTCGTTTTGACGGGCTCTCAGTGGGGTGGTAATTTCAAGATCGAGAGGAAGGAGATCCTATGCCCCACGTGCGGGATGACAGACCGGTTGTCATCGTAGAGAAGTCCAGCGGAGGCCTTGGAGGGTTTCTGCTTGGGCTCATCGTCGGCGCCGGAGCAGCGCTGTTGCTGGCTCCCCAGAGCGGGGAGGAAACCCGGGAAGTGCTGCGCACGCGAGGCCGGCGCTTGCGGGCGGATATCGGGGCCAAGGCGGGCGAGTTGCAGGACCGTGTCGAGCATGGCTTCGAGAAGGCCAAAGAACGCGTCGAGGAGGAGTTCGAGTCGGCTCGGCAGACCCTCAAGGACAAGCGAGCCGGGGCCCAGGATGCGCTGGAAGCCGGCAAGTCAGCCGTTCATTCGGCCCGGGACGAGTTGGAACGGAAGCTGGCAGAGTCTCGGTCGGCCCGAAGTAAGGCCCGCCCCTCGGACGACGAGACGAACGCCTAGCGGCACCGATCATCACCGCCGTGCGTAGCCCGCCGCCTCGGGGGTGGGCGTTCTCGCCCTTCGGCTTCGTGCGCCGCGTGTTCATCGGCGCATATGAAGACAACATCTTCTTTCTCGGCAGTGCGCTGGCGTTCAACGCGCTGCTTGCGGTCGTTCCCTTCATCCTGCTTGCCCTCGCCGCCCTCGGCTACTTTGTGCACTCCGGTGAGGACGCCATGGCCGACGTCCTCAACTTGCTCGATCGCTTGCTTCCCATTGCTGAGGAAAGTGACGATGGGCCTCTGCGGCGAGCCGAGGGGCTGATCACCGGCGTCGTGGAGAGCCGGGCCCAGCTGTCCATTTTCGGTCTGCCACTGTTCTTCTGGTTCGCGATTCGGTTCTTCAGCGGCGCCCGGGCGGCCCTCAACGAGGTGTTCGATACGCCGGAGTCGCGTCCCTACTTGGTCGGGAAGGCCATCGACCTGTTCCAGGTGATCGTGACCCTGGTGCTGATCGTGGCCAACGCCTTCCTCACGTTGCTGGTGGCGGACTACCCCTTCTTTGGACGGTTCGCGGTGGGGATGTCGACCTTCAGCATCGGGGTGTTCCTGTTCTTCATCGTGTACAGTATCGCCCCCGCCAGGAAGATGCGATGGGACACCGCCGTGGTGGCGGCGGCCGTGGCCTCCCTCGGGTTCGAGGTCGTAAAGAAGCTGTACAGCCTCTACCTGGCAGAGTTCGCCACGATTGACCGGCTCGTTTCCAATGCCAACGCCATCGCGCTGCTGCTGTTCGTGGTGTGGATGTATCTGATTGCGTGCGTGTTTCTCCTGGGTGGCGAGGTGGCCGAGACATACGACCTGGCCCGGCGGCAGCGCGAGCAGCGGGCGATACTGGGGTGACGGGCGGTCCGGCGGTTCGGCGGTCCGGCGGTCGGAAGCACGCCGTCCAGTGCGACCGCCTGTCCGCCTGTCCGTCCGTCCGCCAGGGGTGGTGATGCGCGGCGGCGGCATCATCGATCTCCGGAGTGACACCGTCACGCAGCCGTCTGCCGCAATGCGTAGGGCGATGATGGGGGCGGAGGTGGGCGACGACGTGCTCGACGGTGATCCCACCACACATCGGCTGGAACAGCGGATCGCCGATCTCCTGGGTATGGAGGCGGCACTGTTCTTTCCCTCTGGGATTCAGGCCAACCAGTGCGCCATCTGGCTGCATGCGGAGCGCGGAACGGAGGTGATCCTCGAGGCCAATGCGCACCTGGTGGACTACGAGATGGCAGGCGCAGCGGCGCTCTCGGGTGCGCAGATTCGGCCTGTGCCCACGCCGGACGGCGTGCTCACGGCCGAGTTGGCTCGGGCAGCGTGGCGCCCGGACTCCCCCTACATGCCCCGGGTGAGCGCCGTGGCAGCGGAAAACACCCACAACGCCGCCGGTGGCAAGGTGATGCCCCTGGGCGTATGGGATGGACTGGTCGCCCTCGCAGCGGAACGTGGTGTTCCGCTCCATCTGGATGGCGCTCGTCTGTGGCATGCGGCCGTTGCCCTCGGCGTCCCTGCCGCTAGGGTCGCCCAAGGCGCGACCACGGTGATGGTCTCCCTGTCCAAGGGGCTCGGCTGCCCGGTGGGGAGCTGCCTGGCGGGAGGGCGGGAACTGATGAGTCGGGCGGTGGAAGTGCGAAGACGGCTGGGAGGTGGCATGCGGCAGTCCGGCATCCTGGCTGCCGCTGGGCTGTACTCGCTGGAGAACAACCTGGAGCGGATCGCGGAGGACCACGCCAACGCCGCCCTGCTCACCGAGCGGCTCGATGGACATCCGGCGGTGAGACCGCTGCGGCCGGAGACGAACATCGTCATGCTGGATCTGCTACGTCCGGAGGACACCTGCGACGCGGCGCTTCCCCGGCTCGCCGAGGCCGGTGTGCTGCTCGTGCGGTTCGGTGCGAAGCGCTTGCGAGCCGTGACCCATTTGGATCTCTCCCGCGATGACGTGGTCCACGCTGCAGATGTCATCGGCCGGGTCATGGGGGGGGAGTAGTGGGGGTAACCGAGCAGTGTCCGGCCCTGAAGCGGCGGCTCGGCCGCGTTGCGGTGGGCGCGTGCTGAAGCACTTTGTCCCAGGGAGGCGCCGCTTACCGCGCATCGGCGCATCGGACCCCGGAGCCGCCTTGGATCGCGAGGTCACCTTTGACACGCCGGTGTGAGCCTGCCATCGTCAGACGGATCACAGGGGCCTCAGAGTCTGGGGGCGTCATGCTCCGTTGCGTTTATGCAGAGGGCTGATTGATGCATCAGCTGTCGAAACAACCATTCTCGGATCGGGGCTAGCTTCGATATGCACATTGTCGTGGTGGGCGCTGGCGAGGTTGGCTATTACGTCGCCGAACGCCTCTCGAACGAGCAACATGACGTGGTGGTTGTCGACGTGGAGGCCCACCGCCTGGAATACGTCGCCGCCCACCTCGACGTTGCGGTCGTCGAGGGGAGCGGGACCAGTGCGGCGGTGCTGGAACGGGCAGGAATCCAGCGAGCGGGGCTCTTGCTCGCGGTGACCAACGTGGACGAGGTCAACCTCGTCTGCTGCATGAGCGCTCGGGGAACGATGGGGATGGTCCGGGTGGCCCGCGTATCCAATCCCGATTTCTACGGCGACGCCCGGAATCTCAAGCCCGACCTGTTCGGGGTGGACGTGCTGATCAACCCGGAGCGCGAGCTCGCGCTCGAGACGGTGCGTCTGCTCCAGTCCACCGCGGCCACCGACATCGCCGTTTTCGCCGGGGGAGCCGTGCAGCTGTTGGGCTTCACTGTGCCCGAGCAGGCTCCCGTCGCCGGCCGGCGCCTGGCCGACATCGCCGCCGAGGAAGGTGATCGTGCTCTTCTGGCCGTCGCACTGGAGCGCGATGGCCGGACCATCGTTCCCAGTGGCGCCACGGAGATTCGACCGCAGGATCACGTCTACCTCGCTGCCAAGGCCGAGGAGATCCCCCGGGCCCTCGAGCTGCTGGGGTACGAGCCGTCGTCGGTAAAGCGGGTCATGATCACGGGTGGGAGTACCGAGGCATTCTACCTCGCCGAATTCCTGCCGCAGCACGGTGTGCAGACCACCCTCCTCATCGCCGACCGTGCCCGGGCGCAGGAGCTGGCGGAGAGGTTAGACCGAGTCCTGATCCTCCACGGTGACGCCACCGACGTCGAGTTGCTCGAGCTGGAGGGTGTCGGTGGAGTGGATGGCTTCGTTGCCCTGTCAGAAGAGGACGACACCAACATCCTCGCCTCCTTGGTGGCCAAGCAGGCTGGAGCGAGGCAGGTCATCACGCTGGTGAACAAGAAGGACTACATCCCCCTGGCCCGCCGCATCGGCCTGGACGCGGCAGTCAGCCCACGGCTCTCCGCGGCGAATGCGATCCTCAGCTACGTGCGCCGTGGGAGCGTGACCCGGGTGGCCACCTTCAAGGGGTGCGACGCGGAAGCGATTGCGTTTGAGGTGTCGGCGGAGTCGCCCCTGGTGGGCCGCCGCCTCGCGGACGTGGGATTCCCCGACGGCGCCATCGTGGCGGCGATCATTCGGGGCACGGAGGTCACCGTACCCCGGGGCAAAGACGGGCTCCAACCCGGCGACACGGCCATCGTGTTCGCCCTCCCGGATGCGGTGGCAACCGTCAGCGCGCTCTTTCCTTCGTGAACATTCTCGAAGTCCTGCACATCGTCGGCGCGCTACTCATCTGGATAGCCGGCGCCATGCTGCTGCCCACACTCCTGGGGATCTCGGACGGTCTGATCGTCCCGTGGGTCGGAGCCACGTTGGTCACCGCGGCAGTCGGTGGAGTGCTCTGGGCCGCCACGCCGAGGCGCATCTCGATCAATCCCCGGGAAGGATTGGCGGTGGTGGGCCTCGGCTGGATCGCGGTGGTTCTCGCCGGCAGTCTCCCCTTCATCTTCACCGGGGTCGCCCCCACGCCGGCGGGAGGACTGTTCGAGTCGGTGTCGGGGTTCACCACCACGGGAGCAACGGTGTTCGCCGCCATGGAGGAGCTGCCCCGGAGTATCCTCCTGTGGCGCAGCATCACCCATTGGCTCGGAGGAATGGGAATCATCGTGCTGGGCGTGGCGATCCTCCCGTTGTTGGGCATGGGTGGCGCCCAGCTGTTCCGGGCTGAAGCACCGGGGATTCCCTCAGACCGACTGCGACCGCGCATTGCGTCTACGGCTCGCCTGCTGTGGGGGGTATACGCCCTCTTTACCGCCGTGCTGATGGGTATCTACCTGCTGCTGGGCATGTCGTTGTTCGACGCCGTGAACCATGCCATGAGTTGCCTCGCCACCGGCGGCTTTTCCACCCGCACCGGGTCGCTGGGTGCGTTCTCCGGCTCCATCCAGTGGGTGACGGTGCTGTTCATGTTGGTGGCCGGCACGAACTTCACGCTCCACTATCGGTTCCTCACCGGCAAGTGGAACGTGCACTGGCGTGACCATGAGTGGCGCTGGTTTGCCGGAATGGCTCTCGGCTGTGCCGTGGCGGCGTGGCTGGTGCTGGGATCCACTGGAGGCGACTGGGGAGCATCGGTGGTGCGGCGCGCCGTGTTCAACGTCACCGCCATCATCACGACCACGGGTTTCGCCACCGCGGACTTTGCCGTGTGGCCGGCATTCTGCCAGGTCGTCCTGCTCGGCCTCATGTTCATGGGGGCAATGGGCGGGTCGACCGGTGGTGGGTTCAAAGTGGTGCGGGCGGCCGTAGTGCTGAAGCACGTGGCGGGTGAACTCCGGAAAGTACTGCACCCGAAAGCCATCGTAGTGACGAAGCTGGGCGGACGGGCGATTCGCTCCGACGTGCTCCTCAATGTGCTGGCGTATCTCGCCCTGTATATGGTCACTCACGGAATAGGCACGGTTCTCATTGCCGCCCTTGGTAATGACCTGGTCACCTCGATGAGCGCGGCCCTGGCCGCGATGTCGAGCATCGGTCCGGGACTGGGTGCAGTCGGTCCCGCAGCCAACTACGGGGAGCTCGGCCCGGCGGCCCACCTAGTGCTGGCGGTGCTCATGCTCCTCGGGCGACTGGAGTTCTACACCCTGTTGGTTCTCGTCATTCCCGGCACGTGGGCACGGTGGGGGGGGAATCGGTAACCCCGGTGCCGCCGCCCCGGATCCCGTCTGTGGTTGTGTGGTTGGTGGTCGCGTCCGCCCATTGGAGACCACCGCCAGACGATGGCCCAACCACTCACCACAGACCACGAACCCGAACCCGCTCTTGCCGTCATGCCGTCATGCCGTGTTGCCGTGATGCAGTGCAGGGGTGCGGAGCGCTGAGGCGTCCCCGTGGGGTGGCAAACAGCAGGGCGAAGAGAGTAGCTTACAGTTGCCCCAGGTCCGGGGGGCGCGTGCGCGCGAACCGCGTCAGGACCGTGAAGGTAGCAGCGCTAAGCGATGACACGCGTCGCTTCGGGTAGCCTGGGGCGATTTTCGAGTCTCCTATGGTTCATACCGCACTGGCCCGGAAGTACCGACCCACTCATTTCTCGGATCTCGTCGCCCAGGCCCACGTCGCCGCAGGGCTCGCCGGCGCGGTGGCGAAGAATCGGGTTGCGCACGCGTACTTGCTGACAGGTCCCCGCGGGGTCGGCAAGACGAGTGCTGCCCGGATTCTCGCCATGGCCCTCAACTGCGAGCGGCGTGAGGATGGTGGCGGAGAGCCGTGCGGCACCTGCGACTCGTGCCAGCGAATCTGGTCCGGCGCCGCCAACCTCGATGTCGTGGAGATCGACGCCGCCAGCAACCGGGGTGTGGACGATGCTCGGGAGCTGCGCGAGCGGGCTATGTACGCCGCCAGCGCACCTGACCGCCACAAGGTCTACATCATCGACGAAGCGCACATGCTCACCCGCGAGGCGTGGAACGCGCTGCTCAAGATCCTGGAGGAGCCCCCGCCCCGGGTGGTCTTCGTGTTCGCCACGACCGAGCCGCAGAAGATCGCCAACACCGCAGCGCCGGTATTGAGCCGGCTCCAGCGGTTTGACTTCCGGCGCATCGGCCCCCGCATGATCGTCGACCGGTTGAAGTTTGTCGCGGAGCAGGAAGGGGTCGCGGTCGACGACGACGCCCTGCTGCTCATCGCTCGTGTCGCGCATGGAGCCATGCGTGATGCCCTCTCTCTAGTCGATCAAGCGCTTGCCTTCGGGGAGGGACCCGTCACGGCGGCCAGGGTGCGTGAGGCCCTGGGTCTCATTGACGACGAGATGTACGCCGAGCTGCTGGACATCGTGGCCCAGCGTCGTACTCAGGATGTGTTCCCACTCGTGGCGCGCTTGGTCGAAGGGGGAGCTGACCTGGCGGAGTTTGTGGGTGGGGCAGGCGAGGCACTCCGGGCGCTGCTGGTTCGGATTCTGGGCGGCCAGTCGGAGGGGTTGACCGACACGTTGCGGGCGGCGGTTGAGCGGCACGCTGCCGGGTATACCGAGGGCGACATCTTGCGAATGCTGAAGCTGCTGGGTGAGGCGGAAGGGGCTATTCGGCGGAGCCCTCACGCTCGGCTCCACGTGGAGACCCTGCTGCTACAGTGGACCCTACTTGACCGGACGGTCGAGCTGGCCGAGGTGCTCCAGTCCCTGGGTGGTGGGGCTGGAGGGCCCGCGCCGCCCGGGAATCCCCCGGATCCGCGCCGGAGCGCGCCGCCCATGGCAGGCCAGAAGCCGACAGCAGCGAGAGCCCGTCGGGCTGCGGCCCGCCCCCAAGAAGGCCCGCTCACCCTCGACGGGCTCACCGAGGCCTGGCCCGCTATCCTGGCGACGGTGGGTGAGCAGCGCCGGGTGGTGCGGGAGGCCCTCGGTCACGCCGCCCCGGCGTCGGTTGCCGGGAACGACGTTACCCTTGAGGTATCCGACAGCGAAGTGCATCTGGAAGGTCTCGAACGGAGCCGGGCGCTCGTGGCGGAGGCGATCGCCACGGTCACGGGTCAGCCAGTGCGGATCAGTTACCGAGCTGCGTCCGGGAGTGGGGAGCCCGAGCCTCCGGCGAACTCCGCCCGGCTCGACCGGGAGGCGGATCGGGAGGAGCGGCTCAGGCAATATCGCGCCACGGATCCTACTCTCGATGCAGTGGCCGAGGCGCTCGATCTCGAGCTACTGGAGTAGCTTGCCATGCTATCCTGGCCGGGGTAGGTTGCAGCCAAGCGGCGTTAGACTCGTATCTGATTGACATTCATAGGTATGGCTGATCTTTCTCAACTGTTTCAGCTTGGCCAGCAGGTCCAGGGTCGCCTGACCCAGATGCAGACGGAACTCGCCCAGCGCAGCGTGGTGGGTTCCGCCGGCGGTGGTATGGTCAAGGTGACCGCCGATGGGCGGGGGCAGATCCGCTCCGTCGAGATCGATCCCGCGGTGGCAGCCGAGGGCGACGTCGAGATGCTCGAGGACCTCGTCCTCGCAGCGGTGACCGACGCTCAACGCAAGGCAGAGGAACTCTACCGTAGCGAATTGAACAAGCTCACCGGCGGACTACCGCTACCGTTCCAGTTTCCGCTCTAGGGCCGTGTCGGCGATTGAGGAGCTGATCGGGGAGTTTGCCAAGCTCCCTGGCATCGGAAGAAAGACGGCGACACGCCTCACCTATTTCCTGCTCAAGCAGCCAGGCGACGCGGCGCGCCGCCTCGCCGACGCGGTTCACGGCATCGCCGATCGGGTCCGTCCCTGCTCCGTGTGCGGCAATCTCGGTGAGGTCGATCCCTGTGCCATCTGCGCGGATCCGCGCCGCGACACCAGTGTAATCTGTGTGGTGGAAGAGGCATCGGACATCGGCGCGATCGAGCGCACCGGCGAGTATCGCGGGCTGTACCACGTCCTGGGCGGCCACCTGTCGCCCCTCGACGGCGTAGGGCCGGACGACCTGCGCATCGAGGGGCTGCGTGTGCGGCTGGAGAACGGCACCACGATTCGGGAGATCATCGTCGCCACGAACCCGTCGATGGAGGGTGAGGTAACCGCCACCTACGTTCGGGGCGTGGTGGAGCGGCCTGGCGTCCGTGTGACGCGCATCGCATTGGGGTTGCCCGTAGGAGGCGATCTTGAATACGCGGACAGTGTGACTATCGCCCGGGCGCTTGCCGCCCGTCGGGAGATGGCGACATGATGGGACCGAGGACGCGTGCCTTGTTGTTGGCACTGGGGGTTGGCACCGCTCTGGGTGCTGTGCTAGCGCAGCATTCCATGGGACGGCACCGCCGAGATCTGTTCAGCGCACACCCCTTGCGCCGACTGTCCGCGCTGGGCTATCTCAACGGGCATCCGAGCGTCGAGGCGGTGCGGTTGCTGCGGGACTACCTCAGCTGGGAGCAGCACCCCATGTTGCGGCGCCGTGCCGAAGGCATCGTCCGACGCATGGAAGCAAGGCTAGGCTAGGGCGAGGAGCCAATGACTGGTGCCGGCACCTGGTCGCTGGATGAGGGCGACCACCAGAGGATCACCGAGCACTTGACCGACCTGCTAAAGGAGTCCAGTGCTCGCTGCGCGCTCTTGGTGGACCGGACGGGCCAGTTGCTGGCGAATGCCGGCGAGCAACTCTCGTTTGACACTTCGGCCTTCGCGTCCCTCACCGCCGCCGACTTCAGCGCCAACGACCAGTTGGCCAAGATGATCGGGGAGCCCGAGTTTGCCTCGCTGTTCCACCAGGGTGAGAAGGAGTCCATGTACCTCGCCGACGTCGCCCGGCGAGTGATCCTGGTGGTGCTGTTCGACCAACGAACTACCGTTGGCATGGTGCGACTTCGGGTCAAGCAGACGGTGGCTGATCTGGGCAACCTGTTCGAGGAGATGTTCGCTCGGGCTGCGTCGGCGGAGGCCGGAGGCGCTGAGAAGAAGCCTGGACTGCTGGAAGGTGCCGAGGACGAAATCGACAGACTGTTTGGGGACTAGGGGGAGGCGGCGTCGACGATGTCGATGATCAACTACGCTTCCCGTGAGATCAACTGCAAGCTCGTCTACTACGGCCCGGGGTTGGGCGGGAAGACGACCAACTTGGAGCACGTCTTCAACAAGGTCGCACCCGACACCCGTGGCAAGATGGTATCCCTCGCGACAGAGACCGAGCGGACGCTGTTCTTCGACTTCCTGCCAGTCGATCTGGGAACGATCCGGGGTTTCAAGACGCGGTTTCACCTCTACACCGTTCCGGGTCAGGTGTACTACAACGCGTCGCGGAAGCTCATCCTCAAAGGTGTGGACGGCGTGGTCTTCGTGGCCGATAGCCAGCTCGAGCGGATGGAAGCGAACGTGGAGTCCATGCAGAACCTGTACGACAACATGGCAGAGTACGGGTACGATCTGACCCAGATTCCCTTCGTGTTACAGTACAACAAGCGCGATCTCCCCAATGCCGCGCCCGTCAAGGAGTTGGAGGCGCAGCTGAATCCCGGCTGGCCGGTGGACGATCCGGCCAGGCAGAAGGCGGCGGCCGACCCCTGGCATCAGGGGGAGATGCTCATCAAGCAGGTCGACGGCACCTGGGTCGAGAAGGCGCCGTATTTCGAGTCGGTTGCCGTCACGGGCGACGGGGTCTTCGACACGCTCAGGGCGGTCGCGAAGCTGGTGCTCAGGACTCTGAGCTAGGGGCGGCAATGGTCTGGACCATCGCGAACATCTTGACGGTTGCGCGGATCGCGCTGGCTCCCGTAATCGCGCTGTTGCCCTTCATCAGCGGTTGGGTCCCCAAGCTCATTGCGTTCGTGGTCTTCGTGGCCGCCGCGATCAGCGACATCTACGACGGGAGACTGGCGCGGAGCCGGGGCGAGACGACCGATCTCGGCAAGATGCTAGACCCGTTGGCCGACAAGCTGCTGCTGATAGCCACACTCATCCCGATCTACGTAATCACGCGCAAGATGGCGCAGTACGAGATCCCGTGGTGGGGTAGCCTGCCGGCCTGGGTCGCGATCCTGCTGATCGGGCGCGAGGTGGCGATGACCGTGTTCCGCCACGTGGCGAAGAAGCGCGGCGTGGTGATCGCCGCCGGGGGCGCCGGGAAGGTCAAGACCATCGTGCAGGATATCTTCATCGGTGCCACGATCGCCTGGTTCGCCTGGCAAGACATGCGGGCCTCGTTCGGGTGGGAGCGGGGGTGGATGGGCTCCTTCTGGGAACGCTTCCACGGCACCGTGGTGGCGACCACATTGGCCGTTGCCATCCTGCTGACCGCCTACTCGCTCGCCGTGTACATCTACCGGTACCGGGCGCTCTTCCGGGGGACGCCGGCGGCCCACGGCGCCTCCGGCGATGGATCTTGAGCTCGTCACAGTAGGCAGCGAACTCCTGCTGGGGTTCACCCTCGACACCAACGCGGCAGAGATTGCACGCGCCCTGGCTTCGGTTGGGGCGCGTGTCACGACGAGAACCACCGTCGGCGACAGCGAGCCGGCGATCCGGGACGCGGTCGCTGGTGCCCTGCGCCGCACCGGCTTAGTCGTGGTTACCGGTGGGCTGGGACCCACGAGCGACGACGTGACGAAGAAGGCTGTGGCTGGACTGTTCGACGCCCCGCTAGAGCTGGATCAGCAGTACCTCCGGAGGCTCGAACAGCGGTTCGCCCGGCTGGGACGGGGTCCCATGCCGCCGAGCAACCGCACGCAGGCAGAGTTTCCCCGCGGGGCGACCGTGCTCCCGAACCGCCGCGGCACAGCACCGGCATTGTGGTTGGACGGGGCACCTGGAACGGCCGTCCTGCTCCCTGGGGTGCCTCACGAAATGCGCGCCCTGCTCCGTGAGGAACTGATTCCGCGGGTCCGGAGCCTCGTCGAAGCCCGCCATGAGACCCCGGTGACCACCCGTTGGCGAACCCTCCGGACCACTGGGACCACCGAGTCGGCGATCGCGAGCGCTCTGGCCGATCTGGAGGCCGGGCTCGCACCTGTCACCGTTGCATACTTGCCGGGGTTCAGCGGTGTGGATCTGCGCCTGATGGTGTCGGGACTTCGCGAACCTGAGGCCGACGCAGCCCTCCACCGGGCGGCGGAACGTGTGCTGCCGGTCCTGGACGCCCACTACTACGGGGAGGGGGACACCGATCTCGCGATGGTGGTGCTGGATCAGCTTAGAGCCCGGCGTATGAGGCTCGCGGTGGCTGAATCCTGCACCGGGGGGTTGATTGGCGCCCGCATCACCGCCATCCCCGGCTCGTCGGAGGTGTTCGCCGGGGGTGTGGTCAGCTACGCGGATGACTCCAAGGTGAGGGACCTCGAGGTGCCGGGGTCGCTGCTGGAGGCCCACGGAGCGGTGAGCGAGCCGGTAGTTCGGGCAATGATGGCGGGGGCAGCGCGCCGGTTCGGCGTCGAGGCCAGTGTGGCCGTCACGGGGATTGCGGGGCCGGCTGGGGGGAGCGAGGGAAAGCCGGTGGGAACGGTGTGGCTCGCGGCCAGGGCCGGGGGGCGGGATAGAGCCGTCCTACGGCGCTTCCCGGGGGGCAGGGAAGCCGTCCGCCAGCGCAGCGCCCAGGCAGCGCTGGACCTCCTGCGACGCCTGCTGAGCGGCGTCAGGGCGGAGCGGCGGTAGCACATGGCGATTCGGCAGCGCCCGTTGCTGCGGTTCTTGTTTCGTGAGCTATAATTCGATGGCGCCGGCGGGATCCGTCGGGCCCTGAGCATCCTGATAACCGAGTGAGTATGGCGAAGAGAAAGAAGTCCAGACGCAAGCCGCGGGCCGCTACCGGCGATGTGGCACAGATGGCCGATCCCGAAGCGACGGCTGAATCGGCGGTGGAGCACGATTTCGACTCTGCAACCGAGACGGTTGAACCGGATTCGGCGCTGCCGACCTCAGGCGAGGCGGAGGCCGGGCTGGGGACTGGTGTCGGGCTGGTCGAGCTGCCGGAGGAGGCGGTACGCCGACTTACTGGTGAGCTCGAGGAGCTGAACGATAAGTACCTCCGTCTGGCGGCCGAGTTTGACAACTATCGCAAGCGGATGGCTCGGGAGCGGTCCGAAACCTGGGGACGGGCCCAGGCCGAGCTTGTCAAGAACGTGCTGGATGCCCTGGACGATCTCGGGCGGGTTGTGAGTCTCGACGTGGCTCAGGCCAACGTCGAGGATGTGGTTGCCGGAGTGGATCTGGTGGAGCGCAAGCTCATGCGCCAGCTGGAGGCCGCCGGACTCGGGCGGCTGGGGGTGGAGGGGGAGACGTTTGACCCCAACTACCATGAGGCCGTCGGAGCTATGCCGGCCGCTTCGATGGAGCAGGATGGCACTGTGGCGGCTGTGCTTCAGCCGGGGTATCGTCTCGGCAGCATGCTCGTCCGACCGGCGCGGGTTCGGGTCTTTCTGGCCAGTGAGGCTCCAGTGGAAGAGACGGCTTCGGAGGATGGACACGAGGCGTAAGCGATGCCTGCGGTAAAGGACTACTACCAGGTGCTGGGCGTGCCGGACAAGGCGTCCTCAGGTGAGATCAAGAAGGCCTACCGGAGCCTCGCGAAGAAGTACCACCCGGACGCGAATCCCAACAACAAGGCAGCGGCGGAGCGCTTCAAGGAGATCTCCGAGGCGTACACTGTGTTGAGCGATGCCGACAAGCGAAAGCAGTATGACACGATGCGCAAGTACGGCGCGTTCGGTGGCGGGGCGGGTGGGGCATGGTCGGGACGTCCCGGTGGTGTGCGTTTCGAAGATCTCGATTTTGGCGGCTTTCCCGGCTTCGGTGGCCTGGGTGATCTGTTCTCATCGATCTTCGGCAAGGGGAAGCGGACTGCGGCCCCCGAGCCCATCGAGGTGGTGGTGGACATCTCGTTCCGGGTCGCCGCCCTCGGTGGGAAGGTACCGGTGACCATCGGTGTGACCGAGGCCTGTCCCACATGTGGCGGGTCGGGGGCGGCCCCCGGTGCCCAGGTGAGCACCTGCCAGGAGTGTAAGGGGAGGGGAACCGTCACCTTTGGTCAGGGAGGCTTCGCCGTTACGCGGCCGTGTCCGGCGTGCCGCGGCCGCGGCAAGGTCGCCAGCGAAGCCTGCTCCCAGTGCGGCGGCCAGGCTGAGGTCTCGGTGAACAAGCGGCTCCTGGTGACGGTGCCACCTGGAACCGACTCCGGGCAGAAGGTGCGGCTCAAGGGCCAGGGCCAGCGGGGTCAGGACGGCCGGGCTGCGGGTGATCTGGTGGTGACCTTTCAGGTCCAGCCTGATCGGTTCTTCCGACGGGAAGGGTTGGACATCTACTGCACCGTACCGGTGAACTTCGCCCAGGCGGCGCTGGGGACCAAGCTCAAGGTGCGCACGCTCGACGGCCGGCATGTGGTGGTGAAGATCCCGCGCGGTACGCAGCCGGGCCGCAAGTTTCGCATCAGAGGGCAGGGGATCGAGAAGAACCGCCGCCGCGGCGATCAGTTTGTCGAAATCGCCGTCACCATTCCCGACAAGCTCACGGCGGAGCAGGAGGAGGTTCTGAAGCAGTTCGCCGATCAGGTGGGGCTGAAGTACTAGGACCGCAAGGGGAGGTGGGGGAGGAGGGGCAGTGGGGGCAGACAGGATGCCCGGCAGGCTCCTGATCGCGCTCAGCTTCACTCGCTATGGCTGAATCCACCTCGCCGCGCTGTCCGGTTTAATCTCCCCCATACGCTCTACCACGAAGGTCGCTGAGGGTCCGGGAGTCGACCAGCGGATCACTTCTCCGGTGATGTTGGACAGCGTGAAGGCGAAAAACTGCCCCGTGCCCTCCTCCCCGAGCAGCAGGTGCATGCGGCCCTGGGCGTCCGCCGCGAGATCGGTGAGGTACGCCGCTTCGCTGAATCTCCAGCGGTAACGCCACCGGATGTTCCCGTTTTGGTTGTACAGGGTCATCGCGCGGCCCGGGACGACATGGAGCACACCGCCTTGCGCCGCCACGACAAAGCCGGTTCGGGTGCTCTGCTCCACGAGGGCGAAGGTGGTAACGCTGTCGTCGCTGATGGCCGCCAGCCGCCCGCCCGGTGCCTCTACCACGATGCGTCCGTCCGTGAGCACCGCGAATTGGTGCGGAGCCGACGCAATCGTGTCCGTCGGTATGCGCCGCTCGACCTCCCACTGGGTAGAGAACACGACGATCGATGACCGGCCGGTCTCTACGTCTGACACGTACCACTTGCCGGCGTTCTCTTGGATGTGGTGGGGACTGTGCAGCACGTTCCTCGCCCGCGTGTACACGGCGCCAGTGCGCCGGTCACGGACGATCACTTCGGGAGAGGCTTGGCGGGTGAAGGCGAGCAGCGTGTCGCCGGCGGCGGCAACTGCCCGTCCGTCGACGAAGACGAGGTCCTCCGCCCCCCCCGGCGCGCCGCACGCTGCCACTAGGGCGACGGCGGCGACGCCGAGAGCGGGTCGTCGGATCCGTGACCTACAGATCGAAGAAGATACTGATCTGGAGCACCTTGAATGCGGGTGCGAGTAGGTCGTCAAATGCGTCCAGTACCTCCCCAGCAGCTTCGAAGATTGCGCCCAGCGCTTGTAGCTGCGCTTGCGTCAGCGGGGTCCCCGAGACATCCGTGAAGGTCGGTGCGTCTGGGTTGCCCGAGATCTCGATCACGGTATCGCCGTTGTACGTCACGCTACCGGTAATGGTCGTTTGCGTGCCGGTAACGTCGAACACGACGGTGTTGCCGTCGTAGGTGATGGTCAGCGTGACGCTGATGCTCTGCGCCTGAAGATCGGCGGTGAGCAACAGGCTGACGCCGGCATTTTCACTCGGCACAGAGACATCGTAGTCCACCGTGATGCCCGTCGTCTCAGACAGCGAGAGGGACAGGTCGAAATCGACCTGAGTCGTGCCGTTCGAGACGTAGCCTGCGGCGCTGAGCGTCACGCTGCTCGTCGTGACAGTTGCGCTCGCGTCGTAATCGAGCACGGTGGTCCCGCTCACGACCGCAGTGATCCCCAGCATGTCCACTGACGGCGATGACTTGTCCTCGAGGTCGAGGTGGCCGATCTCGTTCAGTGGGATGACCGGCTGGTGCAGCACCGGATCGACGGCGTAGAGGATGAACCGCACGCCGGCCGTCGGGGCGCCCGTCCGAGTGTCGTCGACTTCGTACATCCCCGTCTGGTCGTTATAGACCAGCGTCTTCCCGAGGAGGTCCGCCGGGAAGAGCACCGCTGGCTCAGCTGGGCTGTAGAATGCCGGTGGCTGGTCGAGCTGGCGCAGGCGCCTCAGGAGCCAGTGCTCGGCCTCGTCCGGTGTGGGGGTGTCGAGGGGCAGCTCGGCAGCCGCGGCTACCGGCCCTGCCGCAAACGAGGGGAATCCCTCGCTCAGCACCGCAACGCTCTGAACTGCCGGGTTGTCCGAGACGGCGAGGAAGACGTCTTCCGCAGCGCGTTGCGTCGTCACTGGGTCGAACTCGTCGCCCGGACCGGTGGAATCGCTGCAGGCGCCAAACGCGAGGGCGCCCAGGCACAGAAGTGCCGGTCCGATCAACCCCAGCTTGCGACGGCGCGATTTACCAGAATGGGTACGCATGGCCTTCTCCTCACTTGGTCCGCGTTGGTGTGGTCCTGTGTCACAAGCGCGGCGCCGACCTCTGGTGTGTGACGTTCGTCACCAAGAGTGCGGCGCTCTTGGCGTCTAATGTAGGCTCCTTCGCCTCACGCCGATGTGACGCCTGCCACGCGTTTTGTGGTCTTTTGGCACATTCCCACCCCAGCGCGCCACGGTCACCGCATGTCCGTGGCCGTGCGACCTCCGTGCAGCTCCTCCCGCATCCGATCGAAGTTCCACGCGATGGCGTGCAGAATCACGACCGCGATGGCACACAGCAGAGCGAAGACGGCTGCGATGCCGGTGGCAAACCACAGCACGATCTCCAGCGAGAGCGAATTCAGGTTAGCTGCCATGAGGAGGAAGGCACAAGCCATGAGGTAGATCGCGTACCGCTGCATCCGATGGGCGACGACCGCCGGCGGAATGACGAACTTGCGGGGGATCACGACCCCCGGTGCAGCTTCTAAACTCGGCCGTTCCATTACTGACCCCTGTGAGTCCCAGGGCGAAACGTCGGTTGGGCTCGTCGGCACGTCAAGAGCGAACTGGCGAGGCTGCTGCAGCGGGCAACTAGCCGTTCGCAATTCGCAATTCGTCTGGGGAAACGCGTCCACGAGCCAGTCCAATTGCTGAGCGTCGAGCCCCTCCGCTGAGGCTCAAACTCCTGGCGAAGGTGTTGGAGACGTTTGAGCCTCACGAATGGCGAATTGCAAATTGCGAGCTGCTATGTGGCGGCTCGCCGCGGAGCGCTCCTCTCTCGCCGTATCGCCGCGGAGCCGTAGATTTCCCTACAGCATCCGTTCTGTCCACTCCGTCCGACTATCCGAATTGTCGATTGGACGCTGACCCGAGGGAGCTACTACGATGGCGACATCGCGCCGCTGGACGTTTACGCTTGCCGAGGAATTCGGCCACCGGAACATCACGCCCGATGTAGAGGCGTTGGTGACGGAGGCCGGTTTTCAAACGGGGGTCGTGACCGTGCATCTGCCCGGCTCGACCGGGGCGGTCACCACGATCGAGTACGAGCCGGGGGCTCTCGAGGATCTCCGCCGGGCGCTCGATCAGATCGCGCCCGCCGACGAGAACTACGAGCACAACAAAGCGTGGCATGACGGCAACGGGTTCTCGCACGTGCGCTCGGCCTTGCTCAAGACGAGTATCTCTGTCCCGGTTATCGACGGCAAGCTTCAACTGGGGACCTGGCAGGAGATCCTGCTACTCAATCTCGACAATCGAAAGCGGACCAGGGATGTGGTGGCCGTGGTGGTGGGAACCTGAGGCCTGGTCAGCGAGCGTGCTTACCGGCCTCTCCTCGGCTTGACGTTCCACACCTCGACCTTCCCCTTGTTGCCCACGAACGCGTTGGCCATCCATCCCGTGAGGCCAACGATGATGGAGGCAAGGATCGCCGAGCCCAGCCCATCGATGTGGAATGACCGCATCATCGATGCAACCAACATGAGCATCGCCCCGTTGATTACGAAGAGGAACAATCCCAACGTCACCAGGGTGATGGGAAAGGTCAGGAAGATCACGATGGGCCGGATGAAGGCGTTGATCAGCCCCAGGAGCAACGCCGCGAGCCAGAGGGCCGCCAGACCATCGAAGCGAATCCCGCCGAGGATGGTGTCTGCCATCCACAGACCGAAGGCCGTGATGAACACTCGTGCTATGAAGCCGCGCATCTCTATGCATCCCTTCGGACCGGCGCCCCAGAAGGTTTCAAGGCACCCTCCCGACGCGGCCGCTCACAGCAAGCTCTCATGGCTGCGAGAGGGCGTCAAGCGAAGCGTGAGTTCATTGCCCAGTACAGGCTCCACCCTGGCGACCGGCTGACCCATGGCACAGGCCGCCATCGCCTTCACCGGCACACGATTCGCCCACGACGGGCGGCACATCCTTGGGCCCTTGGACCTCATGATCCCGCCAGGTGAGACACTGGTGCTGCTCGGCAAGAGTGGCTCGGGTAAGACCACGATGCTGCGGCTGATAAATGCGCTCCTGATCCCCACGGGCGGTGAGGTGTTCGTCCTCGGCCGCAGCACGCGTGACTGGGACCCCGTTCGGCTGAGGCGCTCGATCGGCTACGTGATTCAAGAGGTCGGGCTGTTGCCCCACCTGTCCGTGGCGCGAAACGTCGGACTGGTGCCGGCTTTGGAGCGGTGGTCCGCTGACCGGATCGAGCGTCGCGTCGCGGAGCTCCTGGACCTGGTCGGTCTCCCAGTGAGGGACTTCGCGGCTCGGCTGCCCCACAAACTCTCGGGCGGTCAGCGCCAGCGGGTGGGAGTGGCCCGCGCCCTGGCGGCGGATCCGCCGATTCTCCTATGCGACGAGCCATTCGGCGCCGTAGATCCGGTGACGCGGGCCGAACTCCAGCGTGAGTTCAGGGATCTGGCGAAGCGACTGCGCAAGACGGTGGTCTTTGTGACCCATGACGTGCGTGAGGCGCTGGTGTTGGGGGACCGCGTGGCGCTCATTGAAGCCGGGCTGGTCAGCTTCCTGGGCTCGCCGAATGACTTCCGCCACAGCGACGACCCAGCCGTCGCCGCCTTCCGCACACTGCTATGAGCTTCTTTGAGTTTGTGCTCCAGAATCGCGGAGATGTCTGGTTCCGCACGGTGGAACATCTGGTGCTGGTTGGGATCTCCACAGGCGCGGCGATCGCAATCGGCGTCCCCCTCGGCATCGGGATCTCACGCAGCGCAAGGCTCCGAGCGCCGGTGCTCGGCGTGGCGAACGTGTTTCAAACCATCCCGAGTCTTGCTCTGTTTGGCTTTCTGATCCCTGTTCCGTTTGTCGGCGGCATCGGGGCCCGCACCGCCATTGTGGCCCTGGTACTGTACGCGCTGCTTCCGATCATACGAAACACCTATGCCGGCATCGTGGGTGTCGATCCCGCCGTTCGGGAAGCAGCCCGGGGGATGGGAATGACTGACGCAGAGCTGCTGCGCTTAGTGGAGCTCCCTCTGGCCGTTCCCGTCATGCTAGCAGGGATCCGCGTTGCGACCGTCATCGGGGTGGGGATCGCCACCATTGCGGCCGCGATCGGTGCCGGTGGGCTCGGCGTGTTCATCTTCCAGGGCGTGGCGCTAGTGGACCACGCGGTGATCCTCGCCGGTGCGGTGCCAGCAGCCCTGTTGGCGTTGATGCTGGATGGAGGACTACATCTGGTGGAGCGGAAGTTGGACTGGAGGGCAAGGTGAGGGGCAGGTGGGGCAGCGGGGGCAAAAGGGGTAGGAGATCTCCCACTCGGCTTGCTCTGCCCCATCTGCCACTCCTCCCCCTCCTCCTGGCGGCTGGTGCGTGTGGCAGGGGCGATGACACCCTCACCGTAGCCTCCAAGAACTTCACCGAATCAGTGCTCCTCGGCGAAATCGTGGCACAGCAGCTCGAGCGTCATGGGTTCCACGTGGATCGTCGGCTCAACTTGGGTGGGACGTTCATCTGCCACGAGGCGATGAAGGCGGGACAGGTCGACGTCTACGTCGAGTACACGGGCACGGCACACTCGGCGATCTTGGGACTCCCCACCGTCCGTGATCCAGCCAGAGTCCGTCAGGAGGTGGACAGCATCTATCGCGAACGGTGGGGCCTCGTATGGACCGCGCCCCTGGGCTTCAACAACACGTTTGCCATGCTGGTCCGCCGTGAGGATGCCCGGCGGCTTGGCATCTCGACCTTGTCAGGTGCCGTGCCTCACGCCTCCGACTGGCGGCCAGGCTTCGGCTACGAGTTCATGCAGCGGGAAGACGGGTATCGTGGGCTGGTGGACACCTATGGGTTCAGCTTCCCGATGCAGCCGGCCGTGATGGACCTGGGGTTGACCTATCGGGCGCTTGCCGAAGGCCAAGTGGACATCATTGCCGGCAACTCCACCGATGGGCAGATCCAGGCCCTCGAGCTGGTCCACCTGAGGGACGACAAAGAGTACTTCCCGCCGTACGAAGCCGCACCGGTCGTTCGGTCCCAGGTGCTCACCGCCCGTCCGCAGGTTGGCGCAGCCCTTGCCGCGCTTGGCGGGACGATTGACCAGGAGACTATGCGACGGCTCAATCGCCTGGTCGATGTGGATCGAAGAGACGTGAAGGAGGTGGCGAGAGAGTTTCTCGATGGCCTGGGGCATCGGGGACGGGGAGAGGAGGAGGAGATGGGGGAGGTGGGGGAGGGGAGGGTTCGACGCTGACTCCCCTCACTCCCCTCCCCCACCTCCCCCATCTCCTCCCCTAATCTCACCCGAACTCCGCCTTGTCGATCATCTTGACGCCGTTGGCCAGCGTCTTGTGCACGGGGCACCGCTCCACGATCTGAGCCAGCCGCTTGCGCTGCGCGTCGTCGAAGTCACCGGAGATCCGTACGTGGCTCGTGATCTGGTCAATGAATCCCTTCTTGGGATCGACCGACACCTCGCGGTCCTCCGCATGGATACGCCCATGCTCATAGGTGGCACTGATGGACTTCAGTACGACGCCCTTGTGGCGACAATACAGCGCCAGGGTGATGAGGGTGCATGCTGCGAGCGACCCAACGAGAAGCTCGTAGGGGCTCGGTCCGGTGTCGTCGCCGCCGCTTTCCGGCGGCTCGTCGGAGCGCCACGTGTGGCGACCGTTGGAGAGCGTGACCTCGAGCCCCCTGCGGAGATCGGCAAAGATTCTAGCCATGTGGCCTTCTGTCGTTCGGTTTGAGGGTGACGCGCGAGTCAGCCGCCTTCTGGTTGTACCGGGTACACATGACGGAATGTCACACCACGAGTAGGAAGCCCGCTGCGATCATGGCGAGGCCCAGCCGAAGTGCGGCGCCCGTCCCGCCGTCGCGCCGGTCCCCCGCTGCCCGCTGCTCCCCGTAGCCGCCCATATGAACGGACATCGCACCGATGCTACAACACTGTGTCCAGGAAGCTCACGATGATCGCCGCCGCCTGCTCAGCGTGCCGCTGCTGCCCGAATAGGTGGTCTGCATTGGGGATGGCCGCGAACCATCGGGGCTGCTGAGCTGCCGCGAAGATGCGCTCGCCCTCCTCGATCTCCACGGTGGCGTCCCGGGTGCCATGGACCACGAGAAGCGGACGGCCCAGTTGTCGGATCCGCTCCGGCGAGCAGTGCCGTTCCAGGTCCCGCAAGAACTGGGCCGAGATCTGGAAGGGTCGGCCCGCGATTCTCACTGTCGCCCGTCCTGCCGCGAGGGCTTGCTCGACGTCGTCTTCGGCGAAGAGGTGCCGCACGTGGTCAGGGGAAAAAGGGGCGGCGACGGCTACCACTGCCCGGGCACTCGGGGTATTGGCAGCCGCCAGGAGGGTCGCCGCTCCACCCAGCGAGTGTCCAACCAAGGCACACGGTCTCAACTGCCGAGCTTCCAGGTAACTCGCGGCTGCCTCGATGTCGCTCACGTTGGTGGTGACGTTGGTCTCGGCGAACTCCCCCTCGCTCTCGCCCAGGCCCGTGAAATCGAACCGGAGCACGGCGTATCCGCCGTCTTCGATCCCGGTGGCGAGGTTCCTGGTCACTTTGAGTGACCTGGAGCACGTGAAGCAATGGGCGAGAACCACCCCGCCCTTGGGGTGCTCCTCAGGTACCTGAAGGGTGCCGGAGAGCTGACCACCCGAGCCAGGGAAGGTGACGATCTCGTGGATGTGGGGCATCGGAGCAACTGGCAATTCGCAATTCGCAATTAGCGGTTCGGAGACAAGCATGCGGCGCGGTCCCGAACTGCCAAGTGTAAACTGCTAATCGCTCTCGGCTTTCAGCAATGGCAACTTCTTCAAGCTCTCTTCGTAGGCCTCTGGCGCAGCGTCTCGCAGGGCCGCGCCTGCGATAGTGCATAGCTTCATGATCTGTTCGTCGCTGAACCCGGCGAGCCTGAGGACGCGCTTCAGTGCCGCCGGAGTCGCCATGGCCAACATCTCGCCGGTTCGGCCGGCTGAGAACGGTGCCCGCTGCATCCAGGTGCCCGCATCAGGCATCGACCGGCTCACCTGGCTGAACGTCTTGGCGTCCGTAGCGATGCGTACGGCGATGAAGACGGCCCCCAGGCCCTGCTCCGCCCGGTTCTCGTCGGTACTCAGCTCGCTGGCAACGCGTTGAAGTACGTCCACCGCGGTCTCCTAATTGATCACACCGCCACCCAGGAGGCGGGCGCCGTCGTACAGCGCCCCCGACTGGCCCGGGGTTATAGCGCGCACCGGTTCCGTCAGTTCGAGGGTCAGGTGACCGGTTCCATTGGCCGACTGGACGCGCGCCGGTGCCGCCTTGGCCCGGTGACGGACCTGCACCTGACACGCGTCGCCGGCCCCCAGAGGCTCGCCGAGCCAGTTGATCTCTTCTAGCACCACCTGGTGCCGAAACAGCTGGTCACCGGTGCCCACCACGACGGTCCGGCTTCGCGGCTCGATGGCGACCACGTATAGCGGCTCAGGAGAGCCGCCAGGGAGCCCTCGGCGCTGTCCCACGGTGTACCGGGCATACCCCCCGTGCTCGCCGATCACTTCGCCGGATGTGGCCCGAATGGGTCCCGGCGAAAGGGCCGGCGAGTCGGCTGGTAAGTATTTCGCCAGCACGGCGGCATAATCACCGTCCGGTACGAAACAGATCTCCACGGATTCCTGTTTCTCGGCTGTAACCAAGCCGAGGCGCCGCGCGATGCTGCGGGTCTCGTCCTTGGTCTTGGTGCCCACCGGCGTGAGCATCCGTGCCACCACACGCCGGTCGATGCCCCATAGAAAATACGACTGATCCTTGGCAGAGTCTCTGCCTCGGAACAGGGCGCCGTCACGAGTGATGGCGTAGTGACCGGTGGCGATGTAGTCGCAATCCATGGCGTCAGCATGCGCCAGGAGGTCTTTGAACTTGGTGAACGAGTTGCACCGGACACACGGGATGGGCGTGCGGCCGCGGGCGTATTCCGAGACGAAGTTCTCGATCACGTCAGACCGGAATCGGTCTTCGAGATTCAGGACGTAGTGGGGGATTCCCAGACGCGCTGCCACAGTTGCGGCGTCCCTGATGGAATCCAACGAACAGCAGGGACGGTCCGGAACGGTATCGCCGTAGCAGAACAGCTTCATAGTCGCGCCGATGACATCGCGGCCTTCCTCAACCAGCAACGCAGCCGCCACTGAACTGTCGACACCGCCGGACATGGCGACCAACACGCGCCCCGTGCTCACGATGCTACCTTGAGACGCAGGAGCGGCAGCCGCAGCCCCGCCCAACCGCGGCGGAAGGGGCGGCAGGGAACTTGAGACGGCAGCGCAGCACGACGGCATGACGGCATTCGCGTGGCTATCCCGTTGCCCGGTCCTGCCGTCCTGCCGTGGTCCTGTCAAGCTGTTGTGCCGTTGTCCCGTCAATGCCGTAGGCTCCCTTGTCATCGCCCCTCGAGCGCCGCGCTCAGCTTCCGCACCCGCTCCACCGCGTGCGGCATCACTTCGACGACCCGGGCCACGTCGTCCAGGGTGTTGTCCTTCGAGAAGGAGAACCGGACCGAGGCGGCCGCCAGCTCGGGCGGCAACCCCATGGCGGTGAGGACATGGGACGGTATTGCGCTGCCCGTGTCGCAGGCCGCACCAGACGAGCAGGCGATGCCGGCGAGGTCGAGCTGCATGAGCAGGGTCTCGCTGTTGGCCCCCGGGATCGAAATGTTGCTGACGTGCGGGGCCCGGGTCCCACCGGCGCCGTTGACCTGGGCATCCCCTACTTCTGCCAGGAGCCGACGCTCCAGCTCGTCGCGCAACTGCCGGGTGGTCACCGCCGTCGCGTCGAGTTCCGCTGCGGCAAGCTGCGCGGCCGCCGCGAGTCCGATGGCACCGGGGACGTTTTCGGTGCCTGGCCTGATCCCCAACTCTTGGCCGCCTCCGTGGAGCAGCGGCTCGAGCATCTGCCTGCTGCGGGCGATGAGGGCTCCGATGCCTTTCGGGGCGCCCATCTTGTGGCCCGATAGACAAAGCAGCGAGATGGGCTGGTCGGCGATGGAGCACGGCACCTTGCCGAGGGCTTGCACCGCGTCGGTGTGAAACGGCGTATTCGCCGCCGCCGCCCGGCGAGCCAGTTCCGGGATGTCCTGCACGATGCCCACTTCGTTGTTGACCCACATGACACTGAGGAGTGCCACGCCCTGCTCCAGCGCTGCGCCGACGGCGTCCAGGTCTACCTGACCGGTGTCCCCGACCGGGAGGATGATGGCTTCTCCACCCAGCCGTTCGACTGCCTTGGCTGACGCCAGCACCGCCTTGTGCTCGATGGCGCTGACCGCCACCGCAAACGGCCGGCCTGCGGAACGGGCTGCCAGCGCCGTGCCAAGCACGGCGAGGTTGTCCGCCTCGGTGCCTCCGGAGGTGAACAGCACGTCGCCCGGCTCGACGCCGATGACCTCGGCGATGCGTCGCCGAGCCTGTTCGACCGCCTCGCGGGCGGCCCGGCCCAGCCGGTGCGTGGAGCTGGGGTTCCCGAAGTTCCCCTCGCTGAGGAACGGCTCCATCGCTTCACGGACTTCCCTGCGGACCGGGGTCGTTGCGGCGCTGTCGAGATAGACGACTCGCTGAGCGGTTGGCGGCGTGTTCATGGGCGGGTTGTAAGGTAGGAACGCAAAGCTCTTGGGGAAAGGCCGGTGGGATGTGGTGAGTGGTTGGCGGTCAGTGGTCGGTTGTCTTGGCAGTCTTGGACCACCGCTCCTGCCAACGGGATCGCTGGCCGATTGGCAACGACCTCAGACCACCAACCACTCACCACATCCCACTGACCACGTCCCACACACCATTCAACCACGCTACATCGACACCACGCCCATCGTCACGACATCGTCCACTCGCACTGTCTCATACGTCATGTACGGCTCGCCGTAGCTCGTGCGGATCAGGCTTCCGTAGTGGGCGTTCTGCGTGCGGATGAGGTCGTACAGGTCCTGACCCGTGGGGAAGATCTCGCCGGCGGTCTTCACTCCGTCAAACTGTGAGCGGTAGCACCGGACCGCCTCCAGCTTGGCGTCGAACTCCGCCGAGATATCCACGACGAACGTTGGCTTGACAGGATCCTCGCGATAGGCGAGGGCGTAGAGGATCTTGCTCGGCCGATGCGCCTTGCCTCCCGCGGAGTAGTTGCGCAGCCCGGCCAGGAAACAAGCGTCCCGGCAGAGTTCCGACGCGATACGATGGTCCGGATGCCGCCCGACGGGGAAGGGGAGAATGACGGTCCTCGGGCGCAATGAGCGGACCAACTCCACCACGGTTCGCCGCATGTCATCGCTGTTATGGAGGTGACCGTCCGGCAGGCCGGCGTTCACCCGCTCAGTCACCCCCATTGCCCGCGCCGCCTCGGCAGCCTCTTCGGTCCGGGTGTGGGGTGTTCCTCGGGTCGCCGTCTCCCCACGAGTGAGGTCCACGATGCCCGTGACGTGTCCTTGCTTGGCGGCCTTGATCAAGGTTCCACCACAGCTGAGCTCGACATCGTCGGGGTGAGCCCCGATGGCGAGGAGATCGACCGCCTTCGCCATGTGCACTTCCTCCTCGAGTCTGATGCGCTGTTGGCTGTGCGCCGTGCGTTGTGAAATGTGAAGGGTGAAACGTGAAGCGGCGGTTTCACATTTCGCGTTTCACACTTCACGATTCACAGCGCACCGCTCACCGCGCACCCAGACCGTGTCATTCGTACCGCAGCGCCTCCACCGGATCCAGCCGCGCTGCCCGGTTCGCCGGGAGGAGGCCGAATACCAGCCCGATTCCGATCGAAATCCCGGTCGCCACCACGGCGCTCCAGATCGGCACGCCGGTGTCGAACCTGAGCACACCATTGAGTACCTGCCCTGCTCCGAGTCCAACGGCTATCCCCACCGCGCCTCCGGCGAATGTGAGTGTCGCCGATTCAATCAAGAACTGCCAGAGGATCTCTCGTCGCGTAGCTCCCATCGCCTTGCGGACGCCGATCTCTCGAGTGCGGCTGGTCACGGATACCATCATGATGGCCATCACTCCGATACCGCCGACCATCAGCGCTACGCTCGAGAGCACGATCATTACCAGGAAGAACACACCCGTGAGCTGGTTGAACACGTTCAGAATCTGATCTGACGTGATCATGTCGAAGGTGTTCGGGTCTCCCGGTCTCAGACCCCGCATCCGGCGGAGCTGCAGCGTGGCCGCGTCCATGGCGGCATCGACGGTGACCCCGTCACGGGGCTTGACCAGGATGAGGAGGGATTGCGTCTCGTCGTACCGAAACGCATGTCGCGCGGCCTCGAACGGGACGATGGCTGATATCTCCTGACCGGGGGGCTGGAAGATGTTTTCCGGCTTGCGATACAGCCCTATCACTCTGAACGCTCGTCCGCCCACCCGCATGACGCGGCGGAGGGGGTTCACTTGGCCGAATACCTTCTCCGCCGCTTCACGTTCGAGTATGACCACGCCGGTCCCGGTGCGTACCTCTGTGGGCGTGAAGGTCCGGCCCGAGATGATAGCGCCTCCCAGAACCTCCATGAAGCGCTCGTCCGCTCCGTAGACCACGGTGAGTTGGCTGCGCACACCCTCGTATTCCAGGCGCTCGAACACACCCACCCAGATGGAGCTGTAGTGGATCTCGGGCAGCCGCTCGATGGCATCGGCTTCTCTCCGTCGGAGGACGGGGCGGATGCGCACCTCCCGCGGCAGGGCGTCGGGGTTGAGGGGGGTGGATGAGAAGAACCGGAGGATCCGGAAGGTGGTGGGCCCAACCACCTCCAGCGTGTTGAAGATCTGGGACCGGATTCCGTGCACGATGGATGCCATGGCCATGACGGTGGCGACCCCGATGATGATGCCGAGGATCGTGAGGGCCGAGCGCAGCTTCTGCGATCGGATTGCGGCCACTGCCATGCCGGCGCCCTCGGCGAAGTTGACGAACTTCACTGCCCCGCCCCTGTCCCCTGCCACTCCCGGCGGTTCGGCGGACGGGCGGTCGAGCATTGCGCTTTCCGCTTCCCGCTTCCCGAAGCTCCGTGCAGCATGGGGATTCAGCTCCTCCTCACTGCTCGAAGCGAAGTGCTGCGATGGGGTCCAGCCGCGCCGCCCGAGATGCCGGGTAGACCCCGAAGATGAGCCCTATGCTTGCGCCGAGGCCGAGGGCCACCGAGACCGACCACCATGTGATGCGTGCGGGTAGCGGAGAGACCACTGCCACCAGCTGCGCCAGCGCCCAGCCCGCCACGATCCCCAGCAGGCCTCCCAGCGTGGCCAGGGCCACGGATTCCGCCAAGAACTGTTGCTGGATGTCCGTCCGTCGGGCGCCCACTGATTTGCGGATGCCGATCTCCCGGGTGCGTTCGTGCACGCTCATCAGCATGATGTTCATGATGACGATTCCGCCCACCACGATCCCAATCGCCACCACCGCCGGAACCACGGTGAAGATGATCCGGGTGAGGTTTTGCCAGAACGTGATCAAGCCTTCCGCCGTGTCCACGGTGAAGTCATTGGCCTGGCCCGGACGCAGCTGGCGGGCGATGCGCATGGCTTCCTCCGCCCGCAGCATGGCGTCAGCCACCTGCGCAGCCTCGGGCATCTTCACCGAGATCACGGTGGTCTGGCGGCGGCCGTACATCGCCTCGAAGAGGGTGAGCGGGAGCATCACGAACCCGTCCATGGACTGTCCCAGGACGGTGCCCTTCTTCTCGACGATGCCCTTGACGGCCACCTGAAAGCCTCGGACGCGGATCCTCCTGCCGATGGCGGCGTCGAAGTTGTCGAACAGCTTGTCGGCTACGTCGAAGCCGAGGATGGCCACACGCCGCCGCTCGCGGACGTCGATTTCCGTCAGCGGCTCGCCAGCCGCGGTCTCGTAGTCCTGGACAACCTGATAGGGCGCCGTCACGCCCACCACGAGGACGTCCCCCACCGTGCGATTCCGCCAGCTGACGTCCGCCATCGGCGTCGGCCACCCGGACTGCAGGGCGATAGCTTCGGCGTCAGGGATAGCCCGCGAAACGTAGTCGGCTTCCTCAGGGCGGATGACGGGCCGACGCTGCAGCTCGCGCCACTCCTCGTCGTCGATCAGCCCAACGGAAATCGGTATGCGCCGGATCTGAAACGCGTTCCGGCCCACGATTGCCCCGGCGAGGTTCTCCCGCACGTAGGCGTTCATTCCCTGGATGATGGCCACCACGGCAACGAGGAAGGCTACCGAGACGATGATGCCGAGCAGGGTGAAGAACGACCGCAACTTGTGGTTGGCGATCTCTCGGAGGGCGAGACGGAGTCCTTCGAGAAGAGGCATGGAGGCAATCTACTCAAGGGGGAGGTGGGGGAGATGGGGGAGGTGATCAATCATGTCTTCTCTCCCTCCTCCCCCATCTCCCCCACCTAATCACTCATACCGTAGTGCCTCTACCGGATCCAGTCTCGCCGCCCGGGCGGCGGGATAGAGGCCAAAAGCGACACCCGTCAGGATCGACATTCCCAGGGCCGCAACCACGGAGAACATGGGCACCTTGGCTGGCAGCGGCGTCGCGTTGGCGACGATGAAACTGATGCCGCCGCCCAGGAGCATGCCGATGGCGCCGCCCACGGCGGTGAGCGTGGCTGCCTCAACCAGGAACTGCCACAGGATCTCCCGGCGCTTTGCACCCAGTGCCTTGCGCACGCCGATCTCTCGGGTGCGCTCGGTGACCGAGATCATCATGATGGCCACGACGCCCACGCCACCCACCATGAGCCCAACGCTGGAGAGGGCAATCATCACCAGGAAGAACATGCCGGTCACCTGGTTCCAGCTGTCCAGCAGTTTGTCCTGCGTCACGATGGCGAAGTTGTTCTCCTCGGCTGGGCGGAGCTCGCGCATCGAGCGCATGACGGCCGTGACATCCTCGATGGCAGCCTGAACCGTGGTGTTTTCCTTCGGCGTGACCAGAAAGTCCATCCAACCCCGCCAGTGGGGGATGTACTTCGAGAAGGCGGAGTGCGGTATGACCGCTTCAGGCCGGTTGCCCTCGCCGAAGATGTCGGGGGGCGGGATATACACGCCGATCACCTCGAACGGCACGCCTGAGATCTTGATCCATTTGCCGATAGGATCCAGCAGGCCGAACATCTCGCTCGCCAGCTTCTCGTTCACCACCACGACGCGGGAACTCGCCGCGTACTCCAGGTTGGTGAACGAACGACCCGGCATGATGTCCCCGGACACTTCGGCCCACCGGGCGCCCCGCCCCCGGATGCTGACCGACTCGAGCTTGCGATTGCCGTGCTCCACCTCGCGGCCTGCCCCCTCATCCACCACGACGCGGTGAATGGTGGGCAGCTGGGCGATCCGGTCAGCCTCCTCGACTGTCAGGGGTGGGTTGCGGCGCCATGGGCTCATCTCGTCAGACCCGTCGGAGACCTGGATTCCCGCCTGGAAAAAACGGAACACGAAGAACGTGCGGGGTCCCAGCTGGTTGAAGATGTCCTCCACGCCCCGGTTGATGCCGGTGATCATGGAGCCGATCACCATGACCACCATGACGCCGATGGCGACGCCGAGGATGGTGAGGGCCGCTCGCACCTTGCTGGCCCGGAGTGAAGCGAGCGCGATGCCGACGCCTTCAAACAGCTGAGTCATGAGTCATTCGTGCCGAATGGCTTCGACGGGATCCAGGCGCGCGGCGCGGCTCGCCGGGTAGAGACCTGCTGCGATGCCGACGCCGGCGCCCAGCAGCACGCCGACGGCCACGGACCAGGGCGCTACGCGTGCGGGCAGGAACGTCGTGGCCTGGACCAACGCTGCGAGGGCGAGGCCGGTTCCGATCCCGATGCCCGCCCCAACGATGGCCAGCGTCGCAGACTCCACCAGGAATTGCCGCATGATGTCCCGGCGGCGCGCCCCCAGCGACTTGCGGATCCCGATCTCCCGGGTCCGCTCCGCCACTGCCATGAGCATGATGTTCATGATGACGATGCCGCCGACCACCAGCGAGATGCTCACCAGCCCCGGGAGTGCAAGCATGAGGATTCGGTTGATCTTCCCCCAGAAGTCGAGGATCGCCTCAGACGTCTCGACTGAGAAGTTGTTCTCCTCCGTTGGCCGCAGACCTCGCCGACTGCGCATGACCGCCTCTGTCTGGGTCATGGCCGTCTGGAGGTCTTCCACGGAGTTCGTCTGCACCACGAGCGCATCGATCACGCGCGGGGGTGCTACGATCCGTTTGATCGGCGACAGGGCGGGAGCGACGGCGAACTTGTCCAGCGAGATCCCGAAGATGTTCCCCTGGGACTCCACCACGCCGACCACCCGGTAGGGGATCTTGCGAATCTTCACGTGACGACCGAGGGGGTCGGCGTTCTCAAACAGCCGGTTGGCCAACTCGTTGCCCAGGACGATGACCGGCTGGCCAGTCCGGGCCTCCTGCTGGCTGAACGGGCGGCCCTCCGCGATGTCCCAATCCTTGATTGCGAAATACTGCTCCGAGGTTCCCACGATTTCGATGTCCCGGGCAACCTTGCCGCCGTACTCAACGTGCTCACTGGTGAGCGATTCCCAGGCGGCCCGGTGAGGCACGGTGATACCTGCCGTGACGGCCCGTGCGTCCTCGTACGAGATGCGGGGGCGTCGCCACCACTTGCGTCGGGTCTCCCGAGACACGTCCTCGATCTGAAGCCTGGGATAGCGGCGCAGCTGAAACGTGTTCACGCCGAGGATCGCGCCAGCGAAGCGGTCCGTCATGTAGTTGTTCATGCCTTCGACGATGGATACGACCGCGATGAGAAACGTCACGCCGATGAAGACCCCGATCACGGAGAATCCGGACTTCATCTTCTGGTTCCAGATCACCTGGAGAGCCAGGCGGATCGCCTCGCGGAACGGCACGGACCTACGCGGCCTCTCTGACCGTGTCGCTGTGGACGCGGCCGTCCAGTAGCGTGATCACTCGCCGGGCGCGGGCCGCGATGTCGCGTTCATGGGTCACCATCACGACGGTCTGGCCTTGCTGGTGCAACCCGTCGAACACCCCCATGATCTCCGCGCTGGTCGTCGAGTCCAGGTTTCCCGTGGGCTCGTCGGCCAACAGGATGCTGGGCTCGTTGACTAGTCCCCGAGCGATGGCCACCCGCTGGCGCTGACCCCCCGAGAGCTCGTTGGGCCTGTGTTGCATGCGGTCTGCCAACCCCACGCGCTCCAGGGCCTGGGCGGCGCACCGCCGTCGGATCTTGGCACTCACGCCAGCGTAGATGAGGGGGAGTTCCACGTTGTGCAGCGCGGTCGCCCGTGGTAGGAGGTTGAACGTCTGGAACACGAATCCGATCTCCTGGTTTCGTATCCGGGCCAGCTCGTCGTCGCCCACCCCGGAGACTTCCACCCCGTTGAGCCAGTACTCCCCAACCGTGCAGGTGTCCAGGCAGCCGATGATGTTCATCAGCGTCGACTTGCCCGAGCCCGACGGTCCCATGATCGCCACGTACTCGTTGCGGTAGATCTCCATGTCCACACCCCGGAGAGCGTGCACCGTCTCGGCTCCCATGCGGTACTCCCGGGTGAGGCCGGAGACGCGAATCAGGGACCCGTCACGCGTCATCGCTCCTCCCGCTCACTGCGGTCTGCGGTTGGGCGGACGGGAGTGCCGTCCCGCAGATCGCGGATGGTCTGGTAAGGGCCCCCCACGATGGAGTCGCCCTCGACCAGGCCCTCGAGCACCTCGAAGTACTCCTCGCCCGCGATGCCGACCTTCACCGGCCGGAACTCGGCGATGCCGTTGACCACCACGAACACCCCTTCGGTCTCCTCTTTTCCCCCGGCGGTGTCCTGGGGAACGGTTTCGGTCGAGATAGGCTCATGCTCCCGTATCGTGAGGGCGATGATGGGGATGCTGAGGGAGCTGTCGCGGGTCGCAGTGACGATCTTGGCGGTGGCCGAAAGGTCGGGTCGGATGCCGGGGGGCGGGTCATTGAGGGTAACCTCGACGTCGTAGTCCACCGCCTGATTGGTGCCGCCGGCGGTCGCCGCCGCGGCCCGGACCGCACTCTTGGAGATCTTGGTGACCTGCCCCGCGAAGGTGGTGTCGGGGAACGCATCGATCGTCACTTCCGCCGAGTCCTCCAGGTGGAGCCGCACCACATCGGTCTCATCCACTCGGACGTTCACCTGAATGACCGAGAGGTCCGCCACGGTCATCAGCAGGCCGACTTCGCGGGAGAAGTTGCTGGGGACTGCCACTTCGCCCTCCTCGACGGCGAGGCGCGTGATTTCGCCGCTCATGGGGGCGCGCAACACGGTCTTGGCCAGCTGCTCCTCAGCTTCTTGGAGGCTGGCCCGTGACTGGGCCACCTGGTGTTCTGCCGACGTGGCCAGGGCTTCGGCCACATCGTACCCGGTCTGCGCCTGCTCCAGCTGCTCGTCCGAGACCAGGTTGGGATCCTGACGCCTGAGTTCCTGGGCCCGTTCCAGCGCCCGCTTCGCCTGGTCGCGATTGGCGCGAGCCTGTAGTGCCGATGCTTCCGCCGAGGCTAACAGGGCCCGCGCCCGGGCGACACCCGCCTCGTACTGCGAGGGGTCGATGCGGAGGACGAGGTCACCTTTCTGGACGGTGTCCCCTTCCTCGACCGGGATGTAGGTGATACGGCCCGTGATGTCCGCGCTGATATCCACGGAGCGCTGCGGTTCGATCTGGCCGCTCGCGGTTACCGTGGCGACCAGGTCGCGCCGCTCCACCTCCTCAATGCGCACCGACTCGCCCCGATCTCCCTGGGACGCGGCATTGAAGGCGATCAGGGCAACGACGGCGACTCCCAGGCCTCCGAATATGATGAGCTTCTTACGAGACATTGCGATCCTGTCTTTCTAACGCAGCGGTCGTCCCACAGCGGCCTCGAGGGTGGCGATGGCCCGGTGGTAAGCATAGATAGCATTAATGTAGTCGGCTTCCGCTCGCTGCGCGGCTACCTGTGCGTCCAACAGCTCGAAGAAGGTGCCGGACCCCACCCGATACCGTTCGGTGGCGAGGCGGAGTTGCTCTCCGGCGGCCGTGCGGTTGTTCTCCTGAATGCCGATCGTCTCGTAGGCGGTGAGCAACGAGTAGTACGCCTGGCTCACCTCGGTGCGTACCAGCAGCTCCCGGGCCCGGACAGCTTCCCGTGCATCGTCTGTCAAGACCGACGCCTCCGCGATCTGGAGCTGCCGGCTGAACTGCGTGAAGATCGGCAGCGAGATCCCAAGGGTGGCTCGAAACGGCTGGCCGGTGAAGTCGAAGGGGAAGACCTCGTTCCGCTCCCGGATGTCCTGCGCCCGATCGGGCGTGAGGGCAAACGATGTGCAGTCCACGGGCGGGCTCAGCCCCGGGTTGAGCCAGTACTGATCCGCGAACTGGCACTGTTGCACGGCGGCCAGAGCACCCTGCTCGGCCTGGTTCACGGGGAAGTCTGAGTTGGTGAACTCCTGCGTGAAGCCCGACCAGCCGGCTGAGAAGGACAGCGTGGGCAGCCAAGACGACTTGGCCGCACGCTCGCTCGCCCGGGCGGCCGACTCCCGAGCCCGCAGGGAGTTCAGATCGGGGTTCTCCACGTCGGCCTCGCCCAGGAGCGAGGCCAGCTCCCACTGCGGCTCGATGATGGGGAACGTGTCGGGGAGGGTCACGAATGACGGATCGTCCGGTGCCGGGACACCGAGCAGCTGGAACAGCCGCAGCTTCTCCACCGTCACGGTCTGGCGAGCCTCGAGGAGGGCAACCTCCGACTGCCCCTTCGCGACCTCCGCCTGCCGCACATCCAGCATGGTGTTCTGGCCCACGTCGAACCGCGCCTGAGCGAGACGCAGGAATTCGTCGTTGCGAGTGACCTGCAGCTCCGCGAGTTCGACCTGTGCCTCCGCCTGCAGGACAGCCAGGTACTGCTGCCGCACATTCGACTCCAGGTTGATTTCCGCCCCGGCGATGGACGCCTCCGTTGCCCGGCGCTGGGCCTTCGCCAGGCCTGGCTGCATGAGGGTTCTGCCCGAGAGCGACATCGAGAGGCTGATGTTATAGCTGGAGCCGATCGTGGACGAGGTGAGCACGAACTCATCCGCCAGGAACGCCTGGGTGCCGGCGCCCTGGTAGCCGATCCCGCCACTCAGGTCCAGGCGGGGGAGGAAGGCGGCATAGGCATTCCGGACTCCCCACGCCGCTGGGCCCCGGTCGTTCGCCGTCTGGCGGAAGATCGGGTTGTACTGCCGTGCCAGCTCAACGGCTTCGGCCAGCGACAGGGATTGGGGGACTGACGGGAGGGCCGGCTGCTGCGCGTTGCCCGATGCGGGTAGCGCAAGCGCCAGGGCCGCGAGAAGGACGGTGGCTCTGCGTGTCATAGCTCCACCTTCATTTTTCGTGGTGATTGCCCAACCACCAGTACGGCGGGGTACCTGGGAAGTTTCAACCCGAGACATCCCGCAGATGCTCGGCCAAACCTAGCCCCGGGCGGGTACGGTTCCAAGGTGCGGAACCCGCATCCCAGGGCGGAGTTGCGTCGTCGCTACCGGCCCGCGGCGACGGCTCGCACGGCTACCAGCCGGCGACTGGGAATGGCCAGCTTGGTGAGCCGGCCCCGGTCGTCGTACCACAGGTGACGCGTCTCGTTACCGGTGCGGACGGTCAGATGTCGCAGCACCCGTTCCACCCGCCCCACCATCGTCCTGTCCATTCCGTGGTCCGCGAGCTGCGCGGTAGTGCGCCTCCCCTGCCGAGGGGAGATCGACCGCACCGGTCCCGGCGGGCCGGCGGGTGACAGGGCGTGATAGCCAAACAGCGAGTCATCGAGAACGAGGTGTCGAGGGGCTCCAGGAAACTCGCGTGTGGACTCACCGCTGCGGGTGGCGATGCGCACCGTGACTCGCCGGCGGCCGAACCGGACGAGGACACGTTGCAGGCCCCCGTCCTCCGCATCGAACCGCGCCGCAGCCGGTTGGGAGTCTGGCCCGAACTCGACCACGCCGACCAGCGTCCGCGTGGGCTGTTCCGCGGGATAGGAGGCCGTGCCGCTGACAGTGAAACCGTCCGCCGCTCCGGGACCCCGCCCCTGCCGTACTACGAACTCCTCCCTGCCAATCACCCGGGTCCCGTCCATGATGATCAGTGCACCGCGATCTATGACCCGCTGTGCAGTTGCCGCGGAGCCGGGCCACAAGAGGCTCGCGGCAACGAGCAGGACCGTGGGGCTCGAGGGACACGGCATGACCTGACTACTCCTTCGCCTGCTCCGACGCGCGGAACACTCGCTCGGCGATGCGATCGTAGATAAAGTCGTACACCAGCTCGCCCTTGACGACGGACGCCAGGCTCGGCTGTCCCAGCGAGCCAGGGCTTTCCTTCGGGATGGCCCCCGGGTCCCCTCGATGGTAGCGGCGAGCCACAGACCTGGCCGGGAAATAGTCGCGGGCCTGGTCGAGCTTCACGAGCTTCTCGTCGATGTATAGCAGGAGTGAGGTGTCTAGCTCACCACCATGGATTGGAGTGCCCGTGCTGCCGTCGCCCCGGGGCAGGGGGACGGCGAAGATATCCACCGTCCGCACCGTCGCTCGTTTGGTGCGCAGCGTGCTCAGGGCTTCCTGGTGCGGGTCCTGCCCGTGGGCCGTCAAGATGATGAATTGCTCCACCCCACCAGCCTCCCAGGCCCCCACCAGGTCGTTGAGCAGGCGATGCAGTGTCTTGCGGCGGAGCGAGGCGGCGCCAGGATATTGGGCGAGCGTAGGTGCATTGACGCCATATTCTATGGTGGGTGCCCGGAGCACGCTGAATGCAGCCGAGAGGTCGTCCGCCAGGCGCTCGACGATTATGGTATCGCAGCCCAGTGGCAGGTGGGGGCCGTGTTGCTCTGTGGTGCCCACGGGGATGATGAGCCGCGGGTCCCGCCCTAGGTGGCCGCGGACTTCCTCCGGAGTGAAATACTTGAGGGGCAGCGGCTTGCCGTGAGAAACCGTCGAATTGCTCATTGGGAGATCGCCGTGGCTGCCCAGGCCGTGGCCCTGGGACTCTGGACCAGGGAGCCCGGGTTGTGGTGGGCGGTGCCGGCCTGCGCAATCGCGATCTGGGTGGCAGCGGCGGCGGCGCGGACCCGACGTGTCGGCGTGCTGCTGACCGGCGTGGTAGCGGTGGCGGCAGCGGTAGCCGCCCTGTCAACGTCACTGCGGGTCCGAGGGGTGGAACGGGGCTGGCCCGAGATGCGGGAGTCGCTCATCGAGGGAGCAAGCCAGAAGCTGGATGAGACCCTGGGGGCGGCAGTGGATCTGGCCCGCTCGTTGGCCGCCCGAGCTGCGGAGATCGAGACTACATCGCGCGAGGAGGCGTTCGCGCTCCTCGAAGACGCGATCGAGGAGCGCGGCCCCCAGCACGGTGTCGTCATGTTCGACGCCGCCGGACGGCCATGGAGTTGGGCTGGCAGGCACCGGGTCCAGCCGGTCCCAGGCCTGACCGAGCTTTCTGCCCGCATAACACCATTCTACGTCGTCCTCGAGGCTCGTCGCCAGGCCGGTCTACGTAGCGCGGTCGCCCATGTGGTGCTGGCCGCCGACAGCGCAGTGCCAGATCGAGATAGGACAGTGGCTGCCCGCTTCGTGCGGCAGACCGGTGCTGGCCTGGAGTTTTACGAGCCGGGCGCCGCGCCGTTTGGGACCGATGTGTTCGACTACTGTCTGCCGTCGTGCACTCCTCAGCCGGGTGAGGCGCCCCCGGACACGCTGTTCACCGTCCGAACCGTCCCTCCGGCCCAAGGATCCCTCAAGCTGGAGCTCATGGCCAGTGGTGGTCGGTGGGGTGCGGTCCTCGTGGTCGCTCTGTTGGTGCTGCTGATGGTCGTCGGGGGGAGCGTGGGACGCTGGACTGGCGCGCTGGAGCTGGTGGCGGTCCTCGTTTTGACCCCGACAGGCCAGCAGCTAGGTGCTGGCCCGCTGTTTTCCTCGGCGATCTACTTCCTCGACGCCCTCGGGCCGCTGTCTGCGTCTGCGGGCGCCATGTTGCTGTTCGCCGCGATAGCGGTGGTGGCCCTTGTACAACTGGGGCGGCGGGGCATCCCGCGCTCCCGGGTAGGCATGATCTTCGCCGGGGCGTTGGTGCTGGCGGCGCCATACGTCATGTGGACGCTGGCCCGGGGCATCACCCCACCCGCCACCGGTACAGGAGTCGGTCACTGGCTCAGTTGGCAGGCAACCCTCGCCGTGGTGGGGGTGGGACTCATGCTGGGAGCGGCGCTGCTGCTGGGCCGGCGTGGAGGGGTGAGCGGCCGAGCCTGGCTTCCCTGGGCAGTGGCTGGCGCGGTGCTGGTCCTTGTCGTGGTGGGCCTCGCCGCTTGGCGCCCAGGGGGGTGGCCGCTCTGGTACGGAGTCCTCTGGATGCCGGCGGTGCTGTTGGCGATCCAGCCAGCTCCCCGGGCGCGCCTCCTCACCACTGCGGTGTTGGTCGCCGGCGGGTCGGCTGCGCTGCTGACTTGGGGTGCCACGGTGCGTGGTCGGCTGCTGCTCGCCGAGCGCGACGCTCAACGGCTCCAGGGCGGTGACCCGGTGGCCATTGGGTATCTGGAGCGGTTTGGAGGCGTACTGAGTGAGGAATCACCCCCGCGCAGTGCCGCGGCCCTGTATGCTAGCTGGCGGCGCTCACCGCTGAGTCAGGACGACTACCCGGCGGTGCTGGCGACGTGGTCGCCCGAAGGGCTTCGAGTAGCGTCTCTTGAGCTGGCGGACCTGGGGCTGTACCCGCGCCTGCTACTCACGCTGGCGGAGAGCGCCCGCGACAGTGGGCGGGCCGTGCTCCGTTCCTACGAGCTTGAGCCTGGCAAGCGCTACGTCATCGCTGTGCCCTATTCCGATGGAACGGTGGCCACCGTGGGGGTAGCGCCCCGGTCGCGGCTGATCCGTCCGGTATTGGTCGGAAGGTTCCTCCGGGGAGAGCGCAGGCTCGAAGCGCCGTACGAGATGTCCCTTGGCGAGCCGGTGGAAGTCGAGGTGCAGGCGACCGGCATGTACTGGGAGCGCTCCGGCTGGAGGGTACGGGGGACCCAGCCCGTCGCGCTGCCGGGTATAGCGCGGCACTTGTACGTGGTGGTCCCACTGAAGGATCCCTCTCAGCTCCTGGTTCGTGGCGCGCTCCTGGTGTTCCTGGACGTGCTGGTGCTCGGGCTACTTTGGCTGGTGGGCGAAGTGCTGAGTGGGACGCTCAGGGTGCCGGTGACGCTCCGAGAGATAGTGCGGTTACGGTCCTACCGGATTCGACTCACCATTGCCCTGGCGGCCTTCTTCGTGGTGCCCACACTCGGGTTCGCCGCGTGGTCGATTGGCCGGTTACGGATCGACGCGGTGCGGAGTCGTGACCTGCTCGTTCGACAGACCCTGAGCGATGCGGCGGGAACGGCCCGGGAGGTTGGCGGGAGGCCGCCTGAGCAGACGAGTGAGCGGCTCAACGATCTGTCCGAACGCATCGGCGCCGACCTGATGTGGTACGAAGCGGGCGTCCTGATTGACGCCAGCACGGCTGTGCTGGCGCAGCTTGGCTTGCTCGGGACCTATCTGCCGCCGACTATCTACCGCGCTCTCGTGCTCGGTGACGAGCTGGAGGTGACGGCCGACGCCATGATTGGCGGACACCTCACGCGGGTCGGCTACCGGCGCCTGGGTGGCGCCCGCGGCGTAACACCGGTCCTCGCTGTCCCACGCCTGGTAGAGATAGGGGAGGTAGTGCGGGAGCAGGAGGATCTTGCCTTCGGCCTGCTCCTGGCCACGCTGGTTGGCTTGGGCGGTGCTGCCGGTCTCGCGGCGGTGGCGGCCCGGTCGCTGGCGCGGCCGGTGCAGTCGCTGCGGGTGGCCGCCGAGGCGGTGGGACGTGGCGACCCGCTTCCGCCGTTCGGGTCGGACGTGCCGACGGAGTTTGCCTCCGTGGTGGACGCCTTTGAGCGCATGGCACATGACGTGGAAGCGAGTCAGGCGGCTCTCGAGGCGGCGCGCCGGCGCACTGCTACCGTGCTCCGAAACGTGGCGACCGGAGTCGTGGCATTGGACCGAACCATGTTGGTCACCATCGCGAACCCGCGGGCCGGTGAATTGCTGCGGGCGACCCTTGAGCCAGGTACACCCATTGCCGCCGCGACGGCCTCCGACTGGCTGCCGGTGTGGGAGTGGGTGCTGGATTTCATGCGGGTTGGGGAGGAGCTCGATACGCGGGAGTTTGCCATTGGACCGCGGCGCATTCGGGTCCAGGTTGCCTCGCTTCAGGCCGACCCGCGAGGGTGTGTCGTCGCCCTGGACGACATGACGGAGCTAACGCACGCCGTGCGCGTACTGGCGTGGGGGGAGCTGGCCCGCCAGATCGCTCACGAGGTCAAGAACCCCCTCACCCCCATCCGGCTCGGCGTTCAGCACCTGCAGCGGGCACGGCGCCACGGGCGCGCGGATTTCGATGCCACCTTGGAGCGGACCTCGCGACAGATCCTTGCGGAGATCGAGCGGTTGGACGCCATTGCCCGGGCGTTCTCCCGGTTTGGCGCGCCCCAGGAGGAAGCAGCGCCTCTGGTGTCGGCGGATCTCGCGGCCATCGCCCGGGACGCGGCAGCCCTGTATACGCTGGGCGGCGGGGCCAACGTGCGCGTCGAAGCCGAAGGAGTGGTGGAGGGGCTAGTGCGGCCGGACGAGGTCAAGGAAGTGCTGGTAAACCTGATCGAGAACGCCCGCGATGCCGCAGCGACCCAGGTGACGGTAACCGTCCGCCGAGCAGCGGGCGGCACCGCCGGAATCGTGGTGCACGACGACGGCCGCGGGATTACCGCTGAGCATCTGGTGCATATCTTCGAGCCCCAATTCTCGACCACCAGTAGTGGTACCGGACTCGGACTCGCCATCTGCAAGCGGTTGGTGGAGTCGTGGGGAGGGACGATCGAGGTGGAGAGCGCGGCGGGGGAGGGGACGACCGTGAGGATTCTCGTAGGCGGTGGGCCTGCGCGTCAGAGCTCGTAGGCGTTCAGAGAATCATCCGCGGCCACGGGAAGCCAGCGGAGAGCCTGTGCCTACGTTGATTTGCAGCCAGGCGGTTTCCGACCGAGGGACCCTTTGGTCCAGATCAAGATCACGCCGCTGTAGGTCTCGCCGTGGATGCTTGGCTTGAACTCTTGTGCCGCCCGGTATCCCCGGCGGACCTCGACACACTCCACGTCCCGAGTATCGATGTAGAAGGTCAGCGGTGGCGTAATGACGACGCCGTCAACCACGAACAGGGCGCTGGCATGACTCCCGCGGATGGTCACGCGGGTTCCTTCATTGCGTCCCGTCACATCGACGCCCGCCACGGTCCCCTTGAGCGACGTGAGGACGTTTCCGCGGGCGGGTAGCCGGTCCGACGTAATCACCGTCGCCCCGAACTTGAACTCTTCCTCGGGCCGTTCGCCGATGACTTCCACCGGATCGAGCTGGACCGTCAGCGGCGCGAGCTTGAAATTGACGCTCGTCGCGGAGTCGGGGAATACGTTGTAGTAGGGGGTAGTGATTGGGTGGTAGCCGATGATCTGCGCATTCACCTTCACGAGACCAGGTGGTACCGCCTCAATTAGATAGCGGCCGTCGTCGTCCGTTCGCGCCGAGAGCTCCGCCCCCACGACGGTCACCGTCACACTCTGCAGCGGTTGCCCCGAAACGGCATCCACCACGCGCCCCCTGACCTTTCCCGACTGCTGGGCCCTCAAAGTCGAGGCGACGAGGCACAGGGCTGGCGCCAGCGCTAGAATGACAAAGCGGAAACGACTGCGAGTGACCATGGTGTTCCAGTCCCTCATGTCAATATATGCCAGCGGTGTACGGCGCAATAGTTGACGAAGGCACGTTCATATACCCGTCTGCCCCCACGGCGTTTCCCGCCTCGAGGGGGCGGCTTCCCCCGCCACGTCCCGTGTGCCGCCCCCCCGAGAGCGGAGGCGGGCTCGTCAGATCTGGCTTCTGGCGGGAACTTTCCCTCGCCGGGCACGTTTAGACTCGTAGTCGGGCCATCTGCTCACTGGTCCGCCGTGCTCTTGAACACAGGGGAACGCGATGCTGATCAAGCGTCCGAATGACATAAGGTCATCAGAGATCACCGATGAAGCTGTGTATTGGAACCGGCGGCGGTTTATCAGCGCGGTGACGGCGGCTGGTGCGGCAGTGGCGGCAGGAGCGGTGATTCCTTTCTGGGGCAGCACCGATCCGCACGCTGGTTGGCAGCGCCGGGATGACGAGCTCACCCCCTTCGAGGACGTCACCAGCTACAACAACTTCTACGAGTTCGGGACCGGTAAGGGGGATCCGGCGAAGCACGCCCACATGCTTCGGCCGCGGCCGTGGACGGTGACGGTCGAGGGCGAGGCACATAAGCCGCGGACCTTCGACATCGACGACATGTGGAAACGGTTCCCGCCCCAGGAGCGCATCTACCGGCTACGGTGCGTTGAGGCGTGGTCCATGGTGATTCCGTGGGTTGGCTTCCCGCTGCGCGACTTGTTGAGCGTGGTGGAGCCCACCTCGAGCGCCAAGTATGTGGAATTCACGACCCTGCACGATCCCGAGCAGATGCCGGGACAGCGTCGGCGGATCCTGCCGTGGCCGTACGTGGAAGGCCTCCGCATGGATGAGGCGATGCACCCGCTCACCATTCTGGCGCTGGGGCTCTACGGGCGGGCGCTGCCGAACCAGAACGGCGCGCCTGTCCGGCTGGTGGTGCCGTGGAAGTACGGGTTCAAGAGCATCAAGTCCATCGTGAGAATCCGCCTGGTGCGGACCCAGCCGCAGGCCACCTGGAATGTGTGGGCTCCCCACGAGTACGGGTTCTACGCCAACGTGAACCCTGAAGTAGACCATCCCCGCTGGAGCCAGGCCCGGGAGCGGCGCATTGGCGAGCTGTTCAAGCGCCCCACCCTCATGTTCAACGGGTACGGAGATCAGGTGGCGTCGCTCTATGCCGGCATGGATCTCCGCCGCCAGTACTAGGGAGTGCCGCAGGGCGCGGACCTGTATGGAGAGGCCGTGGGGAGCAGCACCTCTGGCTAGCCCGGAACGATGACGCAGGGCCAGTGGGTACGGCGGGTGGTGAGACCCGCCGCCGTCGTGGCGGCGCTGGTGCCGGCCGTATTGTTGTTGCGAGCGGTCGTCACCGATAACCTCGGTGCCAACCCGGTCGAGGAGATCACCCACCGGACCGGATTCGCCGCCATCACCTTGCTAATGATCACGCTCGCCGTGACGCCGGCGGGGCGCCTGTTGCGCTTCGGCGCCCTGGTCCAGCTCCGCCGCATGCTCGGGCTGTTCGCGTTCTTCTACGCGTCGCTGCACTTCGCCACGTACGCCCTCGATCAGACCTACCTCTCTGGCCTGGGTGTTTCCCCTTCGGCGATTGCGGAAGACATAGCCAAGCGGCCCTACGTCACGGTGGGTTTCACCACGTTCTTGCTGCTGGTTCCCCTCGCGGTGACGTCGACCAGGGGGTGGGTGAAGCGCCTCGGGGGCAAGCGCTGGCAGCGGCTCCATCGGTTGGTGTACGTGGCGGGCGCCGGTGCGGTGCTGCATTTCCTTTGGCTGGTCAAGGCCGACGTGCGTCAGCCGGTGATCTATGGGGTGGTGTTGGTGGTGTTGCTGGGGTACCGGTTGGTGGGCGCCCGGCTCGGGAGCCGTAGAGCGGCCCCGCGTGCTCGGCGGTCAGCGAGCGAACCGACAGGGGCTCGCGGATAGCGCCGGAGGGCTTCCGGGACCCCACCCGCGGAGACGAGTAGATGGAGTTCGGGATTGGAACCCGCTCCTCCTCTGGATGGTTCTTCCAGCATGCCCTATCCCATCCGGAGGTGGCCATGAACGTGACTGGTTTATTGCGGCAACTGTCCGCTGCTGCTGTGGTTCTTGTGGTGTCCACATGTGGAGGGGACGGGGTCACGCCGCCGCCCCCGCCGGATGGGGAGGATACCGTGCCCGCGTCTCTCACCATTTCGGGCGGGACGGATGCCGACCTTGCCGGAACACTGCAACTGTCAGCGCAGGCAAAGAACGCCGCCGGTCAGAACGTCGCGGCTGAGATCAGTTGGATGTCCAGCGATGTGGCGGTCGCCACCGTGGACAACATGGGCGTCGTGACGGGCGTGACTCGGGGGACCGTGACCATCCAGGCCGCGACCACGGGTACCTCAGGCAGCATCAGCGATACTCACGACGTCACTGTTCGCGTTGCCTCGATCTCCCTCTCGCAGTCCAGCGGCACCCTCTCGAGCCTGGGGGACACGCTGATACTCGCTGCCGAGTCGAAAGACGCCGTGGGAGGTACGGTCGCCGGTGTTTCCATTGTGTTCGCGTCGTCTGATGTCGGTGTGGCAACCGTGGATAATGACGGGAACGTCGTCGCCGTGGGGAACGGCAGCGTGGTAATCACCGCTTCGGCGGACACGCGCACGGCGAATGCCGACATAGAGGTCGCTCAGGTGGCAGTGTCGCTTTCCCTCCCGGCGAGCGCCGTTACACTGAACAGCTTCGGTGATACGCAAGGCTACACGGCAACGGCCCAAGATGCCCGGGGAAACCCGATCACCGAGAGCTTCATGTGGACCAGCACCGATCCATCGGTGGCCGCGGTCTCGGGATCGAGCAACATGGCGACGGCCACCGCGGCTGGAAACGGCACCACCACGATACGGGTGGAGCGTGACGGTTTCTCTGCTGATGCGACACTGACGGTGGACCAACAGGTTGCCGCCGTCGCGGTCTCACCGGCAACGGCTTCGGTGTTGGAGTCCTTCACGCGGCAACTGACAGCCACACCTCAGGACGCCAGGGGCAATACGGTGGCAGGCAAGTCGGTTGCCTGGAGCACGAGCGATGCGGCGGTCGCTAGCGTCGACGGCACGGGGCTGGTCACCGGCGAGGCAGCTGGGACGGCTACCATCACTGCCAGTTCTGAGGGATTCGACGGCACATCAGTCATTACGGTCAACGCTGTGACTCTGTCCCTGCATGTCCAACCCATTTTCACTGCCAGCTGTGCGCTCTCAGGGTGTCACCTTTCCCCGGCTCCGCAGATGGGAATGGACCTCTCGGCGGCCTCGGCGTTTGCACACACGGTCAATGTGCAGTCGAACGAGTCAGCGCTACTCAGAATCAAGCCGTTTGACCCGGACGCCAGCTACCTGGTGCACAAGATCCAGGGGACACAGCTGTCTGTAGGTGGGAGCGGAGCACGGATGCCTCTGGGTGGCCCGTCCCTCTCGCAGGAGCAGATCGACACCATCCGTGCGTGGGTGACGAAGGGCGCGCAAGACAACTGACGACTGACCCGCGCCCAAGCACTCAGGCTGTAGGAGTGCCGCCTCCTGCGGCCGTGCTGTCCTATGCCCGTGCTTCCGCTGGTCCGGCGGTGATTCGGTGTCTCCCAGGCGCCACCCGGACGGCCTCTGCCGGCGTCACGTGGGTCACCCCGTCCAGCTCCACGCGCAATTCGGCAGCGCCCACGTCCAGTGCGAGCACAACAGGCTTGGGCGCGGTCACCTCCGCAGCGAACATCCGGTTCTCTACCTGGACGTGACGTAATACCACCGGGTCTCGACTGCGGAGCAAGACCCGCCCGCCTGTCTCAACCCGCAGCATGTGGGGAGAGAGCGCAACCGACCACTCACGGCACACGAGTTTGATCCGGTGGACGGCGCTCGATGACGGCGGCGTCAGGGTACCGATCCGCAGCCCTTCCCACGGCGTGATGTCAATGAACTCCTCGACTCCCATCAGAGCCAGCAGTGGACCCCAGCTCTGGTGTCGAGTACCGCCGCTCTGTCCCGTACGACAGTCGTAGTTCTCGGGACTGACCTGATAGTCTCGCCAGTGTCTGAGGAATAGCTCGGCGCTTCGGGCCGCGAGCTCACTAGCAGCGTCGTCCAGCCCGTAGCGTCGCAGTCCGTGGTAAACCAGGTAGTTCATGGGCGGCCAGATCGCACCCCGCCAGTACTGCTGGTCCTGGAAGGCTGGATCGTCGCGGCTGATGGTTGGCAGGACGTACTCGCCCCAGAATTTCGAGGGGTCCCGGAGGACCTCGAGCATGCGGTGCGCCTGGTCTGCGCTGGGGATTCCGGCTAGGAGCGGCAGGAAGTTGGACGCAGCGAGGCGCGGCGATAGGCGCCCGTTCCAGAAGCGGTCCGCATACAGCCTGCGGGTATCGTCCCACAGACACTCGTTGACGAGCTTCGCATGGGCTTCGCGGCGGGAATGGTACCGCACCGCCTTGTCATCATGACCCAACTCCGAGGCGATCAGTGCCAAGCACTCATCGTCCAACGCCAGGTACGAGTTCAGATCGACCGCACCCAGATCGAAGGTCTGGCTCTGCTCCACCCAATCAGCCTCGTCCCAGTTGGGTAGATCATCCTGCCCCGACTCCCAGGCTGCCTTCTGGTGATGGCTCGATTCGTTCTCCCAGGGGGCCGGGGAGTCAATCACCAGATCCAGGTCGGCCCCCCACTGGTAGAGTCCGTCGCCGTTGCCGTCCCGTCGAAGGTGTCTCCCCTTCGGTGCCCGCCACCACGCCGACCACCGCTCCAGGTAGGGGAACGCAAGCTCGAGAAGCTTCCGCTCACCGGTTCTCAGGTAGCTCCGCAGGACCACCCACGACCCGATGGGCGGCTGAGAGCGATCCGGCGTGCCGGCGAACCGGCCACGCCAGTTCGGGATGTTGCCGTTCTCGTACTGGGTCTCCAGCACCGCCGCAAGAGCGTCCCGTGCGAGTTCGGGGCTCTCCAGTGCGAGCTCGAGGACGCTGAAAAAGCTATCCCAGCAAAACAGCGTCCAGTGCTCCCGGCCGCCCCCCTTGCGGGGAAACAGCCAGCGGCGTCCGGCCGGCGCATATAGCCGCCCTCGTTCCGGCTGGAGGGCAACCGTCCAGTGGAGGTTGTTGGTGACGGCGGCGGCGAGGTTGCTCCAGTGGCCGTCAACGGTGACGCGGGTGGATTGGTAGCGGTCGGCTGCCGTGCGGAGCGTTGCGTCGACGTCGGCGGCAGAGGGTGGCAGATGGCGGCAGAGGACGGAAGAGGGTGCCACGACGACGCGTACGAGGATCTGGTCGCCGGACTCTACCGCGAACCGCAGCGTTGCTTCGCCGCTTGCCTCCACCTGGATCCGGCCCCCTGGAGTGGTTGCAACCACGCAGTGCAGCCCACCGTCAGCCGTTACCCCCTTGAGACCCGCGGGCTCAGCCTCCCATGATCCGGCCCAGTCCCACGGGTGATACGCCCGGAGCTCCAGTGTACCCCCGAAGGCCACGGACGCGCGCAGGACGGCGCCGTCGTCGAGTCTCGACCATTCGAGTGTGAGTCCGGGCTCGCGCTGGTGTCTGGCTACGACTGGGGTGTCGCCGCCCAGGCCGAAAGGCAGGGAAGTATCGAATGCGATCCGAGCGTAGCTGCCGTCAGGAGCGTGGGGGCCGACTTCGTGTGCTAGGTAGAGCAGGTCTTCGCCGTCCGCCCTATCGCCGTCGCGCTCGACCGCAAACCTTATTGCAAAACCACGGTTGGGCTGGTCGCAAACAACGAGACCCGCGCAAGCGAGCGGGTCGAGGGCGCCGACGCGCAGCCGTGGCATTCAACCTCGAGATTCCCGCGGCTCGACCACGCCGATGTATGGCAGCGTGCGATGATGCTCGGCGTAGTCGAGACCGTACCCCACCACCCAGACGTTGGGGATGTCAAAACCCAGGTAGTCGATCTTCACATCCACTTCGTGCCGATCTTTCTTCCGCACCAGGGCGCAGGTCTTGAGTGAGGCAGGCTCCCGGGTTTGCAGGAGATCGAGCAGGTATTGCAGTGTCTTCCCCGTGTCCACGATGTCTTCCACCACCAGGACATGCTTGCCTTCGATGCTGTCCCGCAGGTCCATCACGACCCGGACGGCGCCACTGGTCGCGCCGGCCTTGCCGTAGCTCGAGAGGGCCATGAACTCGACGTCCCGGGGGATCGTCAGGCGGCGCGACAGATCTGCCAGGAAAATGAACGCTCCCTTGAGGACCGCGATGAGTGTGACCTCACCTTTGCCTTCGTAGTCGGCGGAGATCTGGGCGGCGAGTTCGTCGACCTTTCTCCGGATGTCTTCTTCGCTGATCAGGATCTTGGGTTCGGTCATGTGTGGCCCTCAGCCTTCAGCTACGTGTGGGCGACGGTGTGGCCATCGCAGCATAGTCAATTCCCGCAGAAGGCAGAAGGCTGACGGCTGACGGCTGACGGCTCATTATCGGTACAGGCGTATCGACTCCGTGGTCCTGCCGGCGCCGGCGGGAAAGCTGATCGCAACGGTCGTGACACCGTGATCCGTCAGTACGATTTCGGCTCCTTCCGCCCGGCCCAGCGGCTCGCCGTGCAAGCGCACCGTATAGCTCCGGCCTCGGTCGCCCTCTACCGTCAGATTCCAGGTCCCGCCGTCGCCGCGGAAATCGAGCACCCGCAGGCCAGCACTCCGCTGGCCGGGCTCCAGGTCCGGCGTCGGCGGCTCAACCGTGAGTCCGCCACTCCAGGTGAGCTGGAGGGTGGCATGTTCCCCGGAGAGGCGGAAGACCTGGGTGACTTGGATCTCCCGCGGTCTCCTCAGCACCTGTTCCGTACCCACCGCATTCATTGCAGTGACGTCGAGCTGGTGGTCGCGAGCGCCAGGTGGAGTCGGCAGCCTGACCTCGAGTGCGATCTCTGGTCCCGACCGCTCGATGTCCACGCCGACACGCCCTGCCTCCTGGGTGAGAACCAGGTCGAGGCTCGTCTCCCCCACCTTGAGATTGCGCACCACCACGCGGTCCCAGTGCGGTGGAAGCTGGGGTGCGAGCCGGGCGCTGGCCTTGGGCGCATCAGGCTCCCACCCCAAGAGACCTAGCATGACGGGAGAGAGCAGCATGGACGTTGCAAAGAACTGCTGGGGCACGGCCGTGTCCAACGGCCGGTAGTAAAGCCCGGACAGCAGCTCGGGGTGCCGCCCCCGGGCCCAATCGAACGTCACCTGCTTGAGTGCATCAATGAGGCCAAACGCCGACCACGGCCGCCGGTAGTTGTACTGGCCCCAGATCACGAAGCCGGTCACGAACGGCCAGACGGCACCGTTGTTGTAGTGCATCGGGTCGTAAAGGGAGCTGCCGGTAGAGAGAATGCGCGCTCCCCAATCGGCCGTGATGGAATCCGTTGCCAGCTTCGTCAGCGTGCGGTCGGCCCGCGCGTCCTCCAGGAGGCGGAACGCCGCGGCGGTGGCGGGCCACACAGTGAGGTTATCGTTCGTTCCACCTGATGTGAGGATGGCGAAGGCGTGGTGTCCCTCGCGCTCTCGCCAGTACCGATCGTTCAGGGTCTCGAGCGCCTTGGCCCGGATCTCGGCGGCCTGCCGAGCACGGGTGACGTCACCCTGAGCGCCAGCCAGTTCCTCCAGTGCCCGCAACGCCTCGATCCACACCGCCGCAAGATAGATGTCCTGATGGATTCCCTCGCCCAGGGCGCCGATCTCGATGGCGCCCAAGTTGCCGGGCCCGTTTTCGACGATACCGTCGCCGTCCGTCTCCCGCGTCAGACACCAGGCGTGCGCCTGCTGCACAGCGGGCCAGAGCTCCTCGAGCAGCGCGTGGTCGCCGCTGGCCCGCCAGTACCGCCAGAGCGCCACAATCCAGTACGGCGTAGTGTCCGCGTGGTAATAGGTGTACGGGAAATCGCTAAACCATGGGATGCGTGCCGCGGCCTGGGAGATCTCGTGGGGAATCTTCCCATCGTCCCGCTGGTACCTGGCGAGAAACCGGAGTCCCTGGGCTACCTGCGGCCAGAGCCCCGTGGCCTGCATCGCGAAGGAGTTGATGGCGGCGTCTCCACCGAAGAACCATCCGAATCCCGGCCGCGTGCTGGTGCCTGATGGTCCCCAACCGGCCACCAGGCCGCATCCCAGGTCCGGGTTGCACACGAAGCTCTCGTCCAGGTTGATCTTGGACCATGCAACAGCGAGGTCGAGCTGGTCATCAGGTGTATCGATGGACGTACTCTGATCGAGGAGGGCCGTGACGTGGGCTAGCTTTTCCGCGTAGAGCTGCTCTGCATCGGCAATCAGCCGGCGGTAGAGTGCAAGCACCGAATCTCGGCGTGCGATCGATGCCGCGATCCCGATCGGCACGAATTCCTGTGCCGCCCGGATCGTGTCGATGGGGATCACGAACGTGTTCGGCGCGTCGGGCAGAGCATGTGCGGGATGCGAAGACGCCGTCGATGCCCAGGGAGATCCGATCACCCCATTTCGCTGTCGCAGACTCTCAGACAGGATGAATGCCCTCTCGGTGGCGTTCCAAAACACGTATTGCCCGCCAAAGGCGCCAGGCCACGCGTACTGGAATACCATCTGGAAGCTCACGATGACTTCGAGGGGCCGGAACGTTTCCACGTCCAGAAGGACGAGAAGACCGGGATCGTCGAGGGGTGCTAAGATGTGCTGCCGGATGGTGAACGTGGCGTGGGAGTAAGTGATGGTGGCCAGCTCAGGTCGGATCTCGACGGTGCGGGCCACATCCGCCCCACGTATCGGCTCGACGTAGTCGGGAATCCTGAAGTCCAACTGGAAGTCGGTGGCGAGCTTGAGGGGGTGTACCCAGAGCTCTGCCTCGCCGGTCTCGCTGCCGAGCCAGGCAGCCGCCCGCCCGATCACGCCCACGTACTGGTGGGGACGGACATCGCCACGCAGGCCGATGGGAGACGGGTGGATCTCGAACTTCGAGACGCTGGCCCCCTGCTGCGCCCAGCTCGGTAGGACGGTGCTGGTCGTCAGGAGGCCGAGGGCGAGCCAGGATCGCCAGGTTCGCTGTGCGAGGCTCATGGGCAGGCCGTCACTCCCATCATTGCTCTTCACCACCATGTTGATGCGCGGCGTCGACGCGCAACTGCCCCGCTGCCGGTGCCGCACCATGCGCTCGGCCAGCGGCGGGTGAATCCGGTTGGCAGGAGCCAATGTCTGCGTTGCTCCGATGCGGATTTCGGTCCGGTCACGCTCCATCCCTCGGAGAATCTCGTCCGCTACCAGCCTGGGGCTCAGCTTGTGTCCTCGTCTCGCGCTGGTCATCGCAGTGTCCACCATTGGCGGCAAGACGTCGATGATGCGAATCGAGGGCCTCGTATCCTCGACCTGATAGCGAAGTGCCTTCGTGAATGAGCGCACCGCCGCCTTGGTGGCGCAGTAGACGGGGGCGCTCTTTTCGGTGCAATGGCGAGGAGCGACGAGATGTTTACCACCGCACTCGTCGCCTCCCTGAGCAGAAGAGGCACGCACAGAGCCGTCAGTCTGACCAGGCCGGTGAGATTGGTGCCGATTTCCCGGTCCACGTGACGCAGAATCGTCTCGGGCGGCGTCGCGGCAAAATCATGATTGCAGTGCACCCCGGCATTGTTCACCAGGAGCGATAGTCCTCCCAACTTCTCCATGACTGTCTCTACGAGGCGCCGGAGATCCGCCTGTTCGGCAATGTCGCACTGGGCTGTCAGCACGCCGGGCAGCCGCCGTGCGGCTTCCGCCAGGTGCTCGCTTCGCCTGGCGGCGATCAGTATCCGATTCTGCCGCTGGCTCAGCGCCTCCGCGAGGGCGAAGCCGATCCCCATGCTGCCACCCGTGACCAGCACTTTGTGCCCGGAGACAATCATATCACCAGTCTGTGCGGCGCCGCCTCACTGATTGGGGGGGTCAGGGCAGGGCCAAGCGCCGGCAGCTTCCTAACGCCCCACACCGGTGAGAGCCAACGGGAGTGACGCAGCTCGGCTCATCGTCCCTTCCCGGTGGGAAGGCGCGGAGGAATCGAGCGCTGCCGAGGAA